>Ga0209960_1000249_pt1 | contig 140641 bp, 133 predicted proteins | sample ThiBiot_500_plan_2_FD_183947 | JGI IMG/M metagenome (GOLD analysis project Ga0209960, IMG submission 183947) | Wastewater bioreactor microbial communities from Cape Town, South Africa - Thiocy_expt_500_plan (SPAdes) | ecosystem: Engineered > Bioreactor > Thiocyanate-remediating >... | reverse complement strand
TTTAAAGGTGCTGAATTAAAAGAAAAAAGGAAAAAAGAAAGCGTTTTACACAACCCTTTCAGACTTATTGTCAACCCTTTTCACTCAAAATTCCGTCACCGATACTCCGAACCTATACAATTGCGAGAGGTACACAGTACCTCGTGGGAATCCATAATAAGTAATGGATCGCCGCGGAAAATTTCATTTTCCTCGCGATGACATGAGTAGTAACTATCATCATTACGAAAAATATGCAATATTTTGAAGTAATCTATGAAAAACTCCATTTTCCTCACAATTGTAGAAGTTTAAACTTTTAGTAAGAGAAAAGTGTTAGAAATAGACGCCAATAATCATCAAAATTAAAAATGACTGAGCACCTTAGGTCAGTCATTTTTCTTCCATTTATAGGAAGCGCTAAATCAAATATATAAATATTAATTACATTCAATTAGATTGCCACAAAATGCTTCGCATTTTTCGCAATGACCGTTACCGAAACTTTGAACTTCTACAGTTGCAAAAATTGCAATGTATTTTGTGACATTACTATATAAATAGATAAGATATTAAAAGTTAACAAAATCTCAGATTATAGTGAATTAAGTTTATGTTTACACATGAATGACGAACGAAATGTAGTAAAACCTACATGAGTGAGGAAATGACACATGCAAACTTATACTTAATTCACTATATAAAAACATTAAATCAATTGAAGCATAGCAATTACATTTCGATCTTCCAGATTCAAAACGCTAAAAGTTCTAATTGCAGCAGACGTAGTCATAAATTCAGGATTTATACCTAGATTTAAGAAATAATTACGAAGATCATTATCAAAAATTTGAGTTTTGCCAGTTCCTATAATAACTATAGGGTTATTTTCAAAAATTGATTTATCGATAGCGTCAAGATTGGTAAATTCAGCAGCCATCGCCTTACTAGGCATCGCAATTATAGAAGAATTAAAAACACCTTGATTCGTTTCAAAGTTCCCTTCACCATACTTAAAAATATTTAGTTTAGTTTTTGCAAGTAAAGGGGTGATGTCCATTTATACTTTAATGCTCTTAATATGAAATTTTTCAGACCAGAAAAGAAGCAAATGCTTAGCAAAACCAATATTAGAAATCATTGAGGCAATTATTCCTAAGCTCAAGGTTACAGCAAATCCTTTTACAGGACCAGTACCGAAAAGGAAAAGCATGAGTGCTACTATAAGGGTTGTAATATTAGAATCGAAAATAGCGTTAAAAGCATTTTGAAAACCCTTAACAATACTTGTGTTTACTGCATATCCAAGCTTAATTTCTTCTCTGATTCTTTCAAATATTAAAATGTTAGCATCTACTGCCATACCGATGGTAAGAACTATACCCGCAATACCTGGTAATGTTAAAGTTGCCTGCATAATGCAAAGCATTGCAAAAAGAAGCGCCATGTTAGCAATTAGTGCAATGTTTGCAAATAAACCCAACACGCCGTAAGCTACTATCATAAATCCTGCAACTAAAGCAAAAGCTATATATCCCGAAACTTTACCAGATTCAATTGAGTCAATACCAAGGCTAGGACCTATAGTTCTTTCCTCTAAAATTGTAAGTTCCGCGGGCAATGCACCTGCTCTAAGTAACATTGCAAGCTCATTTGCAGAGTCGGTTGTAAACTTACCAGATATAATACCAGAACCGCTAAGGATTGGTTCTTTTATAACTGGCGCACTAATAACTTCGCCGTCAAATAAAATAGCAAATCTTCTGCCTGTGCTTTCCTTTGTGATATCGGCAAACTTCTTTGCTCCATAATTACTAAATTTAAAAGAAATCGCAGGAGATCCATGATCAAATACAGTTCGTGCGTCTACTAAATCATTTCCAGTAAGTAATACTTCTCTTTTCAGTACAATATCACCGCCTTCTTTAGACGATACTAAAACAGATTCAGATGGAACAACTTTTGTTACGCCTAAAGCTCTGCTTGAATCTTCATCTACTAATTGGAAAGTAAGTTTAGCGGTTTTACCAAGTAGCGACTTAAGTTGATCAGGCGAAGAAAGACCAGGAACTTGCAAATCAATATTACTTAAGCCCCTTGGCTGTATAATAGGCTCTGTTACGCCTGTTTCATCTACCCTTCTTCTAACAATTTCAATTGACTGTTCAACTACGCTCTTTTTTAGGTCGCTAATTGCTGCATCATTAAAGAATATTTCAATATCTTCGCCGTTTTTTTCTAAAGATAATCTATTATCTATTTTTCTAACTGTAGATTTTATTTTGCTAAAATCATCATGATTTCTCATTTTGAATGAAATACCAGAAGCTTTTGATTCAAGAGACATATAACCTATTTTATCAGTACGCATGGCTTTACGTACGTCACTTAAAATCTGGCTATACTGATCTTTTAAGAATGATTCAAACTCTATACCTAAAAGTAATTGAGAACCACCCCTTAAGTCCAGTCCAAGATTAATTCTTGGCATATTTACTGCACCATAATTACTACCAGTAAATGATGGTACTATTATGATACCTACTAATATATATAATAGTGCAAATAATGTAAGCTTCCAGTATCTCAAGATTAGCTCCTATTCTTCGCTTGGTAATGCTTTTTTATCGTCATTTATAGTTTCAGCAACCGCACTTTTTAAGAACCTTACTTTAACGTTCTGCGCAATTTCAACCTGCATGAATTTTTCGTCTTCAACTTTTACAATGATACCTATCATACCACCTGTTAAAACTACTTTGTCACCTTTTTTAAGCTCGTTTACCATTTTGTGGTGTTCTTTTTGCTTTTTATTTTGAGGTCTGATAACTAAAAAATACATTACAGCAAAAATTACTACTAATGGCAGAAAGCTCATAATGCTTTGCTCAATTTCTGGCTTTGGTGTTGTTTTAAGATCACTAGCAACTACACCTTCTGTAGCTGCACCAATTTCTATATCTTTTGCGTTTGCAATTTGTACTGTCATTTATTTAACTCCTGTTGATCCAAAACCTTTAGCTCCTCTATCCGAGTCGCTTAAAGAATCTACTAACTTTATATCAGCCCTTACGTATTTAGCAACAACCATTTGTGCTATACGCATTCCTCTGCTTACTACAAAGTCTTTATTATTATGATTGATTAGTATTACTTTAATTTCACCGCGATAATCTGCATCAATTGTTCCAGGACTATTTAGTACTGTTACCATTTCTTTAAATGCTAAGCCTGATCTAGGTCTAACTTGCGCTTCATAACCCTCAGGAAGCTCAATACAAATACCTGTTGGAATTAATGCAATTTTGCCAGCCTCAATTACAATATCTTCGCTTACAGCTGCAAGCAAGTCCATACCTGCAGAGCTAACTGTTGCATAAAAAGGCATTTCAAGCCCTTCATGATGTGGAAGTGCTGTTACCTTAAGGTCGATTGCATCTACTTTTTCTAAAATTTCTGTCATTTTAAACCTCTTTATTTTTTGACGCTCTATAACTTATAAATAATGTACTTGGTATAATAAACAATGCTCCAATGATAGTATTATCGTGGAGTTTTTCACCAAAGAATATGTATGCCATTAGACCTGCGATTAATATTTCAGTATATCTAAATGGTACTAAATATGACGCATCTGCCAGTGCGAATGCTTTGAGTAAGAAATATAATAACATATTAGCCCCAGCACCTAATATGAATAATAATACTAATTGCTTTTCTGTAGGCATTACAAAATCGCCAATCAAGAATGGTATAGTAAATAAAAGAGTAGCTAAATTAGAATATAAAAGCATGGCAATCAATGACTCTTTAACTACATATTTTTTATTTACAATATCAAGCACAGCAAACATAAAAGACGCAAATAATACAAACAATACTATATTGTCAAAATTACCTGGTTTATTAGCAATAATTACCACTCCTATAAAACCTGAGAATGTTGCTATAATACGCCATTTACATACTTTTTCTTTTAATACTAAGCGTGCAAGTATAAGTGTAAAAATAGGAATTGTAAAATTGATTACCGTAGCTGTTGCAACATTTATATGACTTAAGGAATGGCTCCATATCCAAATACCACCAAAAAGTAAAAATCCTCTTAGCAAATGAATTTTAGGATTACTTGTTGAAAGTGATACATTCTTTTTAAATGCAAATGGCAATAGAATTATGGTTGCAAATAAAAATCTAAAAAATACTACTTCTAAACTATCTAAGTTACTACCCAAATATTTAGTTATAATATCATTACAAACACCAATAAATATACTTGTAAGGAAAAAAATTACAGCTAGTATTTTATTATTCATTTTTACACCAAGTTTATTTTTAAAACATGCCTACAATAGTTGATATTATAAATTTTGCAATAGAGTTCTTTATAAGGTCTAATCTTTACTAATATTTTTACGCATCGTTTCATAAACTTCTTTAGGCATGTAGTTTTCATCGTGTTTCGCTAATACTTCTGTAGCTATAAAATGTGAATCCACGACTTTTCCAGTGACTACTACTCCTTGATTCTCACGAAATAAATCAGGAAGTATTCCTTGGTATATAACTTTTATATCTTGCTTTGTGTCAGCAATTATAAATTCGTAATTACCATGAGTGTGAGTTATAACACTATGTTGTTTTACCAACCCTCCTAATCTAACAATTTTATTGTTATTGAAATCTAAATCAGATGGTGAATAAAAAAATACGACATTTTTATTGAATTCATTCACTATAATAAATATTAGCAAAAACCCAATAATTGTAATAATAGATAGTAATATTAGGCGTTTCTTTTTTTGGGCGTACATATATTATAATTGTTTATATTTAATGTAATTCTTAGCAGTAAAATATGCTATAGCAATATGGATAATGATAAAAACAAAATATGACACATATACGTAAAACTGGTATTTCATAGTTATATAACCAAAAAAAGGGGCTTTACCGCCCCTTAAAATGTTTATTCAACAATAAATGTTGAGTTTGAGCTTTTTAATTTTCCTTTAAGAATTTTATTAAGCTCAGTATCAACATCAGTATCATCTGTAGGTAATTTTACTTCTTCGTTTGTCATTGGGTTAACAAGATATGGCGTAATAGAAATTACAATTTCTTTTTGCTCATAAGACGAAGACGGGAACAAACCTGATATAAAACCAAGAGCGCCTTTATTATCAACTGATTTATGTGACTCATCATTTAGCAAACCTGCAATCATAAAGCTTTCGCCTGGCGCAAGCTCAACAGTTGTTGTTGCATGACTTGTAGCAAATTCAGGGAATGAACTTAAACCAGATTTAACTTTATTTGAAATTTCATAGTCAACTGCAACTCTTATATTGTTATGAGCAACAATTTTTGGTGTAAATGAAAGTTTCACGCCATATGGCTTATATGAAACAATTTTTTTGTTTTCACTATCAAAATGAGGAACCGCAACTTCCCCACCTGTTGCAAAATATGCAGTCTCGCCTGATGCGGCAACCAAACTTGGCTCGCTATACGTTTTAAATGCGCCTTTTAGAGATAAGTCATTGATACAGGCAGTTAATTTAGCTGAATTTACACCACATGTATTCGTTAAGTTATTATAGCTTTTTCTGCTCAGCTCACCGAATTTTACTTTTAATAATACCTGCTGACCATTTTCAAGCTTTAGCATATTAATAACTTCATGATCACCATCAACATACTGACTAGCAATCTCTAATGCTTTTTTTGCAACTTCAGGAGTACTTACATTCCCATGAAGTGCTACATTGCTATTTACATGTCTTACGCTAATTTTTTCACTTGGCAAAAGCTTTTTCAAGTCTCTTTCTAATGATACATTCTCAGCACTTGCATTATGCACGCATAATAATGCAGCAATAAATCCTATTTTTTTCATACATTTCACCTAAATATATTTTTTGATAATATTTTGCAATATTCATAAACTATAAATCAATAAACTTCAAGTACTCATAATAGCAAATACTTACAACATTTAAAAGCTGTTAGTAATTAAATTTATTGCTATCCACTTGCAATAAAAAAATTTTTGGTTAACATAGCCCCAAAATTTATAAACTAAGGATTATAACTATGGATCGCTGCTTAATATCAATTACCATTCCTACCCGTAGACCTAGTGAGATGAAGGCTTTACTTGAAAGCTTTAAGGTAAATACCGACAAACCCGAGGATGTTGAGCTAATTGTAAAAATCGATGATGATATACAGGATCAGTATAACTTTTTAGACGACAAAATAGCGTATCCCTTTGTTATTAAAAAAATCGTATCACCACGTTTATACGGCTATTATACCCAATGGATTAATAATAGATTATGCTATAAAAGCATTGATAAGGACGCTTATTTTGCAATGCTTCTTACCGATGAAGCAAGGTTCAATAAAGGGTGGGATAGCGTCATTAGAAGGTTTAAAGGCTTTTATCCAGATGATATATTCAGGCTTAAATTATCCCATGCCAAGTATTTAAACTACTATAATATTGGTCAGCCTAACTATTTACCAGACTGCTTTTATGTCATCACCTTGAAGTGGTTTAGAATAATAGACGGTTTCGGTGATTGCTGGGGTACAGATGTGTGCCTGCAAACTATTAGCTTTCATTTAGGTAAAGGTATAAATAGCTATTTTTATCCTTCAGTTCAAGACCCTATATCGAGAGACATTCCTGTACACGAAGAAGTACTACATAATATTGATATATTTGGTGAAGCTGGTCAGGATATTATATTTCACAGCGCGCGAACTTTACTTATTTATAAGGAATGGAAACGCAATGTTTCATATGAAGTGCAGTTATTATATGTAATGCAAGCAAAACTTACATATTTGCATATTAAAGCACACGAGATGAATCTTTCAAATTTCAAAATTATACAAAATGCATCTGCTAAAAAGCTAACTCTTATTGATACAGTGAATAATCTAGCATTAATAACTGTTAGCTATAAGTTTCCTAAAATTGTTTGTCTATATTATAAATTATATTTTAGCTATTTAAGCACTGGTACTCTTATTAATTTATTACTTAAAAAACATAGTTTAGAATGGCTTAATATTTTTAAGCCTAGAAATATTATCAGAGCGCCATTTAAATTAGCATACAATATATTAGCAAAAACCAGGTTAAAATCTTTGTTTATTAATAATACTAATACTATAAAAGGCAAAGTATTATACGATACTGATGAGCCTGTAGACTTAAAACCAACCTTAACTCTTGATAAAGGTGATTTATTTGTTTTAAAGAAAGGTAAGTTATTGCCTTCTAAATTTTTCAAATGGATCGTTGATTTACACAATTATACAAAATGTTCAGACAAAGAGTTTAGCGAAAATCTTGATAAGGCATTTGAAAATGGCTATAAAACTAAAATTTAGATATTTTGAGCAATAACTGCATACCATCCCAGACCATCATACTCCTGATATCCAAGAGTTTTGGCATATGCAATTATTTTATTATTATCTACGTAATGCCCAAACGTATTATTGCCATGATTTAGTTTAAATTCTTGAAGTAAATTTTTCTTTGTAGAAGATGCTATAATTCTGTATTTGTTATCAAGTAACATTACTTCTGTTTTATGCCATTCATCCCTATTTAGAGAAGGCTCATCTTCAACTATAATTTTTGACTGATGTTCCCAATCAAAAAATACACCCAGCGCTCCAATAACTTCTCCATTTGATTTACCATTTTCACGTATGGCAGTTGCGTATACTGATACTAGCTGATTTTCATGATATTTATCATTGTATATATCAACTGTTATATATTCTGTACCTGATTTAGTATTAAATGCATCCTTTACCCATTCAACATGAGACAAATCAGCGTTTTTTAGTTCAGGGAAACGATTTTTATTTGAAGTTGCGACAACTTTTCCAGTTTTATCAACTAGTACTAAGTTTAAATAAACTGAGTAAAATGAATTTATTATACCAAGCCTGTCCCTGGCAAAATTAATATTATGTTCTGTAGGATTTGTAATAGCATCTACAAGTGAGGTGTCGGTCGCCCACCATCTTACATCAGCCGTTCTTTCATAAAGATTTCTGACTATAAGCTGCACAAGGGTTTTGCACATTTCAGAAAGCCTTAAATACTCCATACTATCACTACGTTCTTCAAGATCACCTGAAATTACTTTAGCCTTTTCAAGCACTTCCATTACTTCTTGTCTAAATGCCTTTGCAGTAGTAGATGAGTTTTTTGCTAAGGTTTTCACTTCATCTGCAACTACTGCAAATCCCTTTCCATGTTCCCCTGATCTTGCAGCTTCAATATTAGCATTTAATGAAAGCAACGTAGTTTGGGTCGCAATCTTTTCATTAATATTGGCAAATTTCTCAACCTTCTCATATATAATACTTAAAATCTCTGAAATTTTTGAATTAGTTGCCATATACTATTTCCTTATTATTAATATTTATCTATTTAATTCACCGTGCTGATCTAAATCTACACTCAGTGCATCATCCTTAGCTCTTATAGGTGTAATCAAATTTACCAGTTTGATTATTAAATATGTTACAATTGCAGTGTAGAATGTCACTATAATCGCTCCAATAATATTAGATTTTAATAGTTCTATTTCACCACTTATAAAATATCATTCTGTACCAATCGATGGATTTATAACTTTTGAAGCAAGCAGACCAGTCATAATTGAACCAACTATGCCGCCAATTCCATGACATGCGAATACATCTAAAGTATCATCGAGTTTTGTTTTATTTTTTATAATATGAGATGATAAATTACATACAATTGCTGCTGCTGTCCCAATAAATATAGAGGAGGAAATAGATACATAACCTGCAGCCGGAGTAATTGCAACCAATCCTACAATTGCACCAGTCATACCCCCAATAGCACTAAATTTACTATTTCTAAGCCAGTCAACCAGCATCCATACTATCATACCAATTGCAGCAGCTACAAATGTAGTCATGAACGAATATGAAGCAAGCTGACCCACTACAATCGCAGAACCAGCATTAAAGCCGAACCATCCGAACCATAATAGTGTCCCGCCAAGCATTACCATAGATACGTCTTTAGAATATGTGTTAGATTCGGCTCTGCTACCTACTACTAATGCAGACACCAAACCACCTACTCCTGCTGTAGTATGAACAACTAAACCGCCCGCAAAATCTAAAGCTCCATGAGCACCTATCCATCCACCTGGTCCCCAAACCCAATGAGCAACTGGCGCATAAACTACCAGACTCCATATCATCAGAACTAATATCCAGGCTTTAAAGTTAACTCTTTCTGCCATTGCGCCAGTCATAAGTGCAGGCGTTATACAGGCAAACATCATTTGGAAAGCTATAAAGGACAAATGCGTAACTTTTGCATCTAAAATTATTTCATTGTGAACGCCATAGAGCATAAGATATTTTGTAGCACTACCTAAGAAAGCATTTCCTTCTCCAAAGCTTAGACTATAGCCCACCACTACCCACAAAACGCCTACAACTGATAAGGCAATAAAATTTTGTAGCAATGTTGATATTACACTTCTGTGACTCACCATTCCTGCATAGAAAAAAGCAACACCAGGGGTCATAATCATAACTAGTGCCGCTGAAACAAGCATCCACAATGTATTTACAGCATTAGGTTCTACAATTTCCTGAGAATTGGCGTTTGCGTTGACTGAAAAAAGAATACTTATTAAACATATAATGTAGCGCACCAAATCCCCCAATTTCTAGTAATATTTTTAAATAATACAGTGAAATTTTAGTTTGCGCAAATTATAATTTATTTACTTTCTTGGCAAGTATTTTTTATTCAATGCCTAAAATAAATGCATACTCTTTTGCTTTATCCTTTAAATACCCAAATCTTCCAGATGCACCGCCATGCCCTGCTTCCATATTAGTTTCAAATAAAATCACTGGATTATTAGTTTTAATTTCTCTAATTTTAGCGATCCATTTTGCTGGCTCCCAGTATGCAACCCTTGTATCGCCAAGACTAGTAGTTGCATATATGTTAGGATAACTTACAGAGTTTAAATTATTATATGGCGCATATGATAAAATATATTCAAAAATGTCTTTTTTATTTGGATCTCCCCATTCCATATATTCGTTTACCGTAAGAGGAAGAGTGCTGTCCATCATCGTATTAATTACATCAACAAATGGTACGTGGGCTACAACGTTTTTAAACAAATTAGGCTTCATATTCATAGCAGCGCCTACTAACATACCACCAGCACTTCCGCCCATTATGGTAATATTACCAGGCTTTGTATAATTATTGCTTGCCATATGTTCTGCGGCAGATACAAAATCTTCAAATGTTTTCTTTTTTGTTTGAAATTTTGCGCTTTCGTACCAGTCAAAACCCATTTCATCGCCACCACGAATGTGAGCAATGGCGTATACATACCCTCTATCTACTAATGAAATAACATTACGGTTAAATTTTGGGTCTGATGATATACTGTAAGAGCCATAACCATATAAGTAGAGTGGGTTTTCACCGTTATTTTTAAATAAGTTTGTTTTATATAATACAGAAACTGGTACTAAAGTACCGTCATATGATTTTGCAAACTCACGTTTTACTGTATATTCTTCCTTTTTAAATCCAGATGGAATTTCCAAAAATTTCAGTAAAGAATATTCATTCTTTTTAAAGTCAAAGTTCCTAACTTCATTCGGAGTATTTAGCGATGAATAATTATATCTTATAGATGTATTCTTATAATAAGTTGGCATGATAGATGCAGAATATGAATCCTGGTCAAATTTAATATCATTCCATGATTTACCCATATCAGTAGAATATTTAATATAATCTAGCCCATTAGAACGGTAATGAACTGCAATAGCACCGTCATATAAAGCCATGTCTCTTAAGTAAACTTTTTTATCAGCGCTAATTATATCTTCCAATTTATCACCCGTTATTTTTACAAGCCTAAAATTACGCTCAACATCATTTACAAGTGCATAAAAATTATTATTGCCATGATCTAAATACATTATAGCGTTTTTAGATCTATCATAAATTTTGGTTAAATTCTGCTCTGAAAGTTTTGTAACATAATACTCACTAGCTGTATAACTACGTACGTCTATTAGCAAATATTCACTATCGCTAGATTTAGCAATACTAACTCTAAATGTTTCTTCTTTTTCATGGAAAATTTCATGACTTAGTTTACTTTTTAAATCATAATACATGATTTTATATGGTCGCCATGCTTCATCAGGAATTACATAATAAAATCCTGTATCGTCTGATTTCCATACTATGTCATCAACTACATTATCAATTTCATGTTCTAAGTCTACATTAGCAGAAATATCTCTAATTTTTAGCAAATACCTTTCGTTACCTACTCTATCAAGACTATACGCAACAAATTTGTGTGTGTTACTTACAGATATTGCACCTACGCTTAAGTAGTCTGATATCGCAAGAGCATTTTCATCTAGTACTAACTCTTCTTTACTATTTAGATTTATACGATAATGAGCATAGTAGTTTTGATTTTCTTTTATACGCGAGAAATACTTATATCCGTCAATTTCAACTGGCACAGTTTCATCATCAAGCTTAACACGACCTACCATTTCCTTATATAAAGTATCAATTAAATCTTTTTTATCTTTAAAAAATTCTTCTGTGTATTTATTTTCTGCTTCTAAATGGCTTATAATTTCCGGTGTTTTAGTAGTCAGAATTTTTGTATCTTTAAGCCAGTGATAATCATCATGATACTGCTTACCATGATAGTTATGAACAAAATCTTTTTTATTTGCAATAGGAATATTCATTTTGGAACCATTGATAAAATAAATGAAACATGCCATAGCTACCAGAGCATATGGCATATATTTCAATAGCTTAGACATTGTTTTATTCTGTCTGAGCGTACATAGGGAATTTTTTGCAAAGCTCGATTACTTGCGTTAGTACCTTTTCTTCAACAGCTGAAGTATTTTCTTTATCTTTCGCAAGAGCTTCGATAATTTCTAAAATTATATCTGCAGTATATGCAAATTCTTTTTTACCAAAACCCCTTGTAGTTGCTGCAGGAGAGCCAAGCCTGATACCTGATGTCACTGTTGGCTTTTCTAAGTCGAAAGGAATAGAATTCATATTACAGGCAATACCTGCTCTGTCTAAACTTTTCTCAACGATATTTCCTGTAACATTTTTCTTACGAAGGTCAACAAGCATTAAGTGATTATCTGTTCCGCCCGTTACAATATCAACACCACCTGTTGTAAGTTTGTCAGCAAGAGTTTTAGCATTGTCTACAACATTTTGTATGTATGTCTTAAATCCAGAATCCAGCGCCTCACCAAATGCCACAGCTTTTGCGGCTATAACATGCATCAGAGGGCCTCCCTGAAGACCAGGAAATAATGCAGAATTCACTTTTTTAGCAATTTCTTCACTGTTAGTAAGAACAATTCCGCCCCTAGGACCTCTTAATGTTTTATGCGTAGTAGATGTTACCACGTCTGCATGAGGAAACGGGCTTGGATGATGATCAGTTGCAACTAAGCCTGCAATATGAGCCATATCAACCATAAAAATCGCGCCTACTTCATCGCAAATTTCACGGAACTTTGCAAAATCAAGAACTCTTGAATATGCAGAACCACCTGCAATAATCATTTTTGGCTTATGTTCTCTGGCGAGTTTTGCAACTTGTTCATAATCAATTAAATTTGTTTCTTTATCAACTTCATATTGAACCGCATTGAACCACTTACCAGACATATTTGGTTTAGCACCATGGGTTAAATGTCCACCTGAGTTCAGTGACATTCCTAAAATTGTATCACCTGGGCTAAGTAAAGCTAAATAAACAGCCTGATTTGCCTGTGATCCCGAATGAGGTTGAACATTAGCAAAGCCACAGTTAAAGAGTTTTTTAACTCTATCAATTGCTAAATTTTCTACAATATCAACAACTTCACATCCACCATAATATCTTTTACCAGGATAACCTTCTGCATATTTATTAGTTAAAACTGATCCTTGCGCAAGCATAACCTGCTTACTCGCGTAGTTTTCAGATGCAATAAGTTCAATATGATTTTCTTGCCTTTCGTATTCTTTTGAAATGCTATCGAATATTTCTTTATCGAATAACTCAAAAACCTGGCGTTCATCTGTCATCATAATTCCCCTCCAATGTCGGATAATTTTTCCACTCTTTTTTCATGGCGTCCGCCTTCAAATTCGGTTTCCATGAATGCTTTTATAATTTCGATTGCATATTCAGCTGTAATAAATCTTGAAGCTAAAACTAGCACATTTGCATTATTATGCTGTCTGGCTAATTTTGCTTGCTCAGTAGTATGGCAAAGTGCTGCCCTGATATGTTTAAAACGATTTGCTGCAATTGACATTCCGATTCCTGAACCGCAAATAAGTATTCCCATAACCTTGTTTTCTATAGCTTTAGCGAGTCTAAATCCAAAATCAGGATAATCACATGAGTCAAGAGAGTCACATCCAAGATCAAAAATACTGATTTTTGAGGTGTGTAAGTAGTCAATTAGTGTTTTTTTAAGCTCAAAACCTGCGTGGTCTGATGCTATTGCGATTTTATTGTAGAAGTCCATAACCATTTTTTTCCTTTATATTACAGGCTTTTAAAATTAGCGCAAGACGATTTTATTGACTAAAATTGGTTAATAAATTAATATATTATATATAGGAATTTTTAAAATAGGTTAGTTATCATGTCTAAAGATAGTGGCAATCCAGATCCAAACAGTGCCAATAATGAGGCTGAAGCTGCGCCAATAGTAAGTAATATGGCAGCAACACAGGCTCGCGCACCTCAGCCTGAACCTGCACCCAGAGATCCTGCTGCTGAACCAGATATTAATGCATCAGCTAATCCAAATCAAAATGACCCTAATTTATCTACTTCTGCCCAAAGCCAACAAGGAAATGGCACGCCAAAAACAGAATTTGATCGAAAATTAGAAAAGTATAACAAAGAGTTGGACCAGGCAAAATCTAAAGATACCAGAATATTTGGTAAACTTAAGAAAGATCCCCAAACAGGTAAATATCCAGAGAAAAAAGGCTGCTTTAAATTATTTGGGTTCTTTATTGATAAGAAAGCCTTATTTGGCGGACTAGGTGGTGCAGTACTAGGCTTTATGGTTGGCGGTCCTATTGGAGCAGCCTTTGGGGCATGTTTAGGAGGCGGATTCCCGAAACTTGGCAATATTATTAAAAAGAAAGCTAAAGAATACACTATTAACAACAGTATTAACAGTCTTAAAAATTCAGTTGCTAAAGCATCAGTTGAACCAATTCTAGAAGGTCTAAAAGAAGAAAAAGGCATTGCAAAACAAAACCTCAAAGATGCAGTAAAAGAATCTAAAAGAGAAATGAAGCAAGAATTAGGTACTTTAAATGATCGTAAAGAAGCACTGAAAAAAAGTATCAAAGAGCTTAATAGAGAAATTGCGACAGGCAATCCTAAGGATCCCAAAACTATAGCTAACCATATAGCACGCGATGGATTTATTAACGAACTTAAAGAAGTTAAGGACAAAATAAAAGATATCAAAGGCGATAAAGATAATTTAGCCAAAGAAACCAAAAAAGAGAAAAAAGGCTTAGATAAAGCTTATGATGCCGCTAAAAAGGAGACTAAACAAGAAAATAAAGATGCAATTAAAGACAAAACTTTAGGATCTTCAGAAATTTCCACTAAAGCCAGCGAGAATGCTAGCAAAGCTGCTGCTAAAGCAAGAGACGCTTTTAGCAGAACTAATCCAGATAACTTTATAACTTCTTTAAAAAACAAAGGTAACAGCGCTGGTCAATCACCAGCTGGCAACACTGCAATACGCGGGACTACATCGGGATTACAAACCGCTCAGAATGCAACAAGCGCTCCTGGACAATCTAATTCAGGGGGCATTGCCCCAGCGCCTGGGTCTACACCTGCCGTACCTGGACACTCAGGTCCTAATAAAGGACCACAAGTAGGCGGCTAATAAAAAAAGCCCCGATACGGGGCTTTTTCCAATTTTTCAAATAAACAAATGCTTATTTAATTTTTTCTTCTTTAAACTCAACGTGTTTACGAACTTTTGGATCGTACTTTTTGAGAAGTAATTTTTTTGTCATTTTCTTAGGGTTTTTCTTAGCAACATAAAAATAACCAGTACCTGCAGTACTAACCATTTTTATAAGAACGATATTTTTTTTAGCCATTTTACGCTACCTAATATATAAAATTTCATAATAAGCACGGATTATATATAAACCTAGCTACTATGTCAAGACCTACCTTAAATTAAAAAATCCCTAAGAAAACTTTCCAGGGATTTTTATAAATAAACCACTGATATTTCTAAATATATTTCAGAATATCAAAGCTTTTTACAAGAAATTTATATTATTGTCTCAGATTAAACAATACAAGAAGTGACGAGCGAAATGTACTTTATATGGTACATGAGCAAGGAAACGACGCTGTAGTGTTTAACAATGAGCAATAATATTATTCAGCGATTTCGATTTCTGCAAAAAAGTACGCCACTTCTCTTTTCGCTGCTTCAGGAGAGTCTGAACCATGAACTGAGTTTTCACCCATGCTTTTTGCAAATAACTTTCTGATTGTACCTTCTTCAGCATTTGCTGGGTTTGTTGCGCCCATAAGCTTTCTGTTTAAAGCAATAGCGTCATTACCTTGTAATACTTGCACTACTACTGGTCCCGAAATCATGAAATCAACGAGTTCACCGAAGAATGGACGCTCTTTATGCTCAGCGTAGAAACCTTCAGCCATTTTTTTTGTTAAATTCATTCTTTTTTGAGCAACGATTTTAAGACCTGCATCTTCAAAAATCTTGTTAATAGCGCCTGTATAATTGCTTTTAGTTGCATCTGGCTTTATAATTGATAATGTTCTTTCCATGTTTAAACCCTTGATTTTTAATTAAAAGTATATGAATAGTGATTTTTGGAAGCTTTTGGCGAAGTCAGTTGTTTTTCATCACTTAACATCTTAAGCAGATTATTTGATGAAGCACATCCCATTCCTTCGCATTCCAAAGCTTTTACTGATACTGCTGAGAGTATAATTTTGTTTTCGCTTGCGCCTTTTTCTAGCTTATATTTGATTTTATGAGCATTTAGTACTTTAAATACAGACCTTAACATCTTATTTGACAGCTTACCGTATTTAATGGTTGCTGTATAAGGCGTTTTATCGGTAGCAAGCCAGTTTTTCATATCAAGCACTGACTCATCAGTAATATCAAAAGTTAAAGCTTCTGAGCTTACATGGTAACCTGATTTATTCGCTACAGTTTCCAGTTTAGAAGAAATACATCCACTTAAAAGAATTATAGCAGCAAATATAGTGAAGAATGACTTTAGCATCATAAAACCTCTTAGCTTTGAAAAAGAAATCATCTATGCTAAACTTATTAGTACATTTTATGCATTTTGAAAATGTTTTTTTACTTATCCTTGTTAAAGTAATGTAATGAGGGTGGCAAAATTACACTTAAAAGTTGCCATTAAACTATACTCTAGGCTCATATGACAAACAAAACATTACTTTTTGACCTTGATGATACATTAGTATTATTAAATAAGAGTCGTGAAAAAACAATCCTGGGAACGTTAAACTATTATTTCACCGGCTCAAATATTTCTCTAGGTGATTTATTATTTATAAGAAAAAATTATGCTGAAAAAGATGATTTGCTATTTATTAAGCAATATTTGATTGATAATGACCTTGATATTCCACTCGATGCATTAAAGTTAGTTTATGTTAATGTATATTTTGAAATATCACGTCATGAAGAAACTGCCTATATTTCTAAGGAAAATATGGAGAAACTATCAAGTATATATGATCTTTATATAGTTTCAAACAGACCGCGCGAATTTTATGAAAATGTATGGAATTCATATTTTGAAAAATATTTTAAAGGCACTGTATGTTTTGGTGATTTTCCTGATGTTCCAAGAAAGCCCGATCCTGCCATTATATTAGAAACTATCAAAAAATATCAAATTCATAATGCTATTGCATATATAGGCAATCACCCAATAGATATGATAGCTGCTAAAAATGCTAAGATTACGCCGATAGGGATCTTAACTACTCATACTGCTGAAGCACTAACTGAATGCGGGGCTAATTACGTGTTTGAGTCTTTTGATGATTTATTTGATATATTATGTAAGTTAGATATTAAAGAATATCAAGCAGCTTATATGCAATAAAAATACCCGTTAAAAACTAAGTTCAACGGGTATTTGTAGGTAAGGATTAATTATGCAGCTTTTTTACTGTTAATTTTTCCTAACAGTACTTTACCAGCACGGAACTGGATGTATGCACGGTCAGCAATCTTAAGTTTTTCGTTTGTTTTAGGGTTACGAGCCACTCTTCCCGCTCTTTTCTTAGTAGAAAAACTACCAAAACCACGAATCTCAACTCTTTCACCTTTTAAAAGACCGTCGATAATTTCCTGAAAGAATAAATCAACGATAAGTCTTGCTTTTTGTAATGTAATAGTCTTATGATTTTTGCTAATTTCTTGAGCTAAATACTGTTTGTTCATATATATCCTCAAATACAATGCTTTTACTTTATTAAATAACGTATATATTTAATTATAGTTAAAATTTTAACTTTTGAGAAGAGAAATTTGTTATAAAACAATATTTTTTAGGTCAGTGGGCTGTATAGCTCTTGATAAGACTACCACAAATCATGTACCAACCATCTGATAATACGAAAAAAATGAGCTTAAACGGCATAGAAATAATTACAGGTGGAAGCATCATCATACCCATCGCCATAAGTATCGATGAAACCAACATATCGATAATTAGAAACGGTAAAAACACTAAAAACCCTATTTCAAATGCTCTTCTAAGCTCACTTATCATAAATGAAGGAATAAGTATCTGATATGGTATATCTTCGGGCTTAATTTCTGTTGGCTGATTAGTCATAGTCATAAATAACTCAACGTCTTTATCACGAGTATGCCTTAGCATAAACTTATGAAAAGGTTTGGCAACTAAAGGGATAGCCTCTTTCTCGGTAATTCTTTCATCAACTAATGGCTCGATACCCATTTTATAGGATTCTTCAAATACGGGCATCATGATGAATATGGTTAAAAATAAAGCAAGGCTTATTATAACGCTGTTTGGCGGGGTTTGCTGAAGTCCTATAGCACTTCTTACAAACGAAAGAACTACTATAATTCTGGTAAATGCAGTTACCATAATAAGTATAGACGGCGCTAAGCTTAAGAATGTGATTACTATCAAAAGTTGAATAATTTTAGAAGTAAAAGCCCCACCTTCTAAGTCAAATGGGATCTCAGTAGTTGCTGCAAAGGCAGTATTTGCTATGAAAAATATTAGAACAGTCCAAAAATATCTCATTTTCTACCCAAAAATTTTACTAAAGTTTGTTTATTTATATTAATGATAGCAATACCAGTAATCGCAACTAATGACCCTAGTAAAGTATTGATATTTAAAGAATCTCCAGCGAGTGGCGAGCATAAAATACCAAATATTGGTACTAAGACTCCAAAAGGCATTACCTGATGAACTGAGTATTTTTGAAGCATTTTTATCCATATGCTATAAGCAACAATCGAAGTAAGTATAGACATATATAAAATAGATAACCATGCAGAAAGCGGTGCATTTAAAATGAAATCAAGGCTTATATCCTCAATCTGATAGCTAAGTAACAGCTGAACTGGTGAGCTTGCAATAGAGGTCGCATATAAAATGGCAAGCGGGCTTATATTGGTCATTTTTTTAAGCAGTATATTATTGAATGCATAGAAAAATGCGGATGCGAGTGCAAGAAGAATGCCTATTACGTTTCCTTCACTGACTGTAGGGCTGCCAACAACTATAACCATTCCTAAAAAAGCGCATGCAAGACCTATAGATCTTCTTACACCTATTTTTTCGTTATATATTAAAACGCCCATTAAAGATGTAAAAGGCACAGACATTTGCTGACAAATAATACTTGTTGCTACATCAAGTCCTGATGCTATTGCCGCAACTATAAGGGTTTGAAAACCAAGACACATAATCAGCCCCACCCAAAGCATTTTAAACCAGTCGGTTTTAAGCCTTAAGAAAAGTGGCATAAGTATTAGCCCTACTATTAAAAAACGAATCCCAATGAGTACAAGTGGTGGAAAATACACAAGCCCAAACTTAACTACAATATAGCTAAGACCAGTTAAAAAGGTGGCAAGTATTATTAAACCTATATCCTTAAGTAGCATATTTAACTCAAATAACAAAAAAGGGCTGACAACTTGCAGCCCTTTTAAAGTAACTTAGATTTTTAAACTTCGATTTCTATATCGAAGCTGATTTTTTCATCTTGTGACTTATATTTTAGACTGCCGCCTTGGAATACTATATTTTCAGATTGCGTCACATTTTTCAAATCATTTGTTAATTTTTCAAATATATTTTTATCTATACTTGAATCAAGACTAATAATAATAGCTTTTACTGGTGCTTTCATGGATAAACTCTTTTCAGCTTTAAGCTTGCGAACCTCACCTAAAATCTCTACTAAGTAATCACCATAACTTTCTGCTAAGCTATCATGTATGCATTCATTTTGATACTTTGGCCAGTTACCGCGCTGGTGCACAGATCCTTTTGTAGGATATAAAATTGAATATACTTCTTCTGTAATATGCGGAATAAATGGCGCTAAACTTCTAAGTATAAGTCCAAGCGCATTATAAAGGCTAAGCACCGCACTTAACTTACCTTTAGGGTTTTTATTTTCAGGATCATATGCTCTTGCTTTAATAATCTCTAAGTAATTATCACAGAAAACATTCCAGAAGAAATCTTCCATTGCCATTCTTGCAAAAGAATATTCGTATTTTTCAAATTCATTGGTAGCAGTTTTAATAGCATTATTGAGCTTCGATAACATCCATAGGTCAGTTACTTCATAGATTTTACCGTCACTGACTAACTTTTCAGCATAGCTTTCTTTAATGTCCATATCTTTGAAGTACTGCGCGCAGAACTTAGATGCGTTAAAAATCTTATTTATAAGCTTTTTACCCACATCTAAAAGCGACTCAGAATATGCAATATCTGCGCCAAGACGTGAATTTGACGCCCAGTACCTAACAACGTCCGCACCCTTCTCTTCAATAAGGCTTACAGGCGTTACAACGTTTCCTTTAGATTTCGACATTTTTGTTTTATCAGCTGCCAAGCACCAGCCACTAATCATAAGATTTTTCCAAGGCACTGAATTTTCATGATAATGAGCTTTTACAATTGTATAAAACGCCCATGTTCTAATGATTTCATGTGCCTGTGGTCTTAGGTCAGCTGGGAATAACTTCGCGTGTCTGTCTTTATCAAGGACATATTCATCTGATATTCCATGGCTGCTTAACTGAGGAGTATTAGAGCTTGTTGCCCACGTATCCATAACATCTGGATCGCCAATAACCTCGTCTTTTGTATAACCTTTTGGAAGGTCTACAAGCGGATCTACTGGCAATTGATCTTTATCTGCAAGTAAGATTTTACCTTCTTCCCCAGGTCTTTTAGAGTACCAAACAGGGAATGGTACGCCAAAATAACGCTGCCTGCTAATGCACCAGTCCCAGTTAAGACCATTAATCCAGTTTTCAATACGTGCGCGCATGTAATCAGGGAACCAGTTACACTCTTTCGCTTTTTTGATAAATTCTTCTTTATTTTCAACAACTTTTACAGACCATTGTTCTGTAATTAATATCTCAAGTGGAGCGCCTGATCTTTCCGCACATTTAACCGCATGCGAAATATCTTCAGATTTAGTAAGCAGGTTATGCTCTTTAAGAACCTCTACCATTTTAATTCTTGCGTCTTTTACTTTAAGCCCTTCAAATTCCTGAACTTTGGCAGTAGTAGAATCGCTTTCATATTTAATTCCAGCAAAATTTAGCTGACCACGTTTATTGATAATTTGCTTTAAATCCAGATTATTTGTTTTCCACCAGTGAATGTCATTAATATCACCAAAAGTACAGCACATTACTAAGCCCGTACCTTTTTCAATATCTACTTTCTCATCGGTATATACCTTCACTCTAACTTCAAAATATGGAGTAATAAGATAATTACCAATTAAATGCTTATATCTACCATCATTTGGATTACAAAATACTGCAACGCAGGCAGGAAGAAGCTCTGGTCTTGAAGTTGCAATTGCCCACTCTTTACCTGACTCTTCCTTGAAAATAATGTCATGCATCTGGCTTTTCATTTCAATATCAACGATATCAGCCTGAGCAAGTGCAGTTTGATCTACAGGATCCCAAAGCGTAGGCTGAGGGCTTCTGTATACTAAATCCTTATTAAATAGGTCTAAAAATGACATTTGCGATATAGTACGTGATTTAGGGCTGATTGTTTGGTATTCCTGCCTCCAGTCGTAACTATGACCTATAGATTTAAATAGCTTTCTGAATTCTTCTTCAGCATCTTTTACTACTTCATTACAAATGCTGATGAACTCTTCACGAGGCATAGAATTTGCCCTGATATTCTTAGTTTTTTCTACTAATTTCTCTGTGGGAAGACCGTTATCATCAAATCCAATAGGGTAAAATACATCAAAGCCAGCCATACGTTTATAACGTGCTATAAAATCTGCCTGAGTATAGCTAAATATATGACCCATATGTAGAAAACCAGATACTGTAGGAGGAGGCGTATCAATTACATATGTATTTGCCTTTGGGCTGTCATCCTTCCAGTGGTAAACGTCTGAGTTATACCAGTTCTCCTGACAGTTTTTTTCTATTTCACCATGGTTATACTTAGCTGGAAATTCTTTCATTTTTCACCTAAAATCAATATTTTTCAAAAAGATAAAGTAAACTAGATAAACAATTCACTTTTAAGTAATTCTAATTCTCGCCTGCATGATACTATTTCGGACTGAATAAGAGAAGTTTTTTTTGGATCTTCAAACCCACCTTTATGGAAATGTTGCTGCAAATTATCATTTAAAAGGTCAAGAAGGTAACTTTTATAATAATAATTAAAATATTTAATAACATTTTCACTATTTATCGAAGACGGTATCAAAATTTTATATGGCGGCTCTTTTAAAATTTCTACATCTTCAATTTCTAAAAGCCCGTGTTTATCATTAAGGCTACCAAAATCAATATCAATATGTGCAAGTTCTTCATGATATTTATTAAGTAAATATATGGCATGAGCTAGCCACCTTTGATCCTTATCAACAATTTGCGGAGTAGAAACCGAAACATTTGGTATAATCTCTTTATTACTATGCCATTTGCTGGTAATTCTGGTAAGCTTAAAATTCTCAGCCCGTAGCTTTTGTTTTAAATAAGCTTTAAAATGCTCACGCCTTGCACTATCACCAATTTCTTTGATAGTTTTATGAATTTCGTTATCAATTTTAGTAAGATTTTCAATAGTTTTTGGAAGCTCTGATCTTTCAAAATGATAAAGCCATATAAAATCTGCCATCTCCATAGGGTTTGCAAGCAGATCTTCCATTTTCTTTGGGTCACTATTAATAAGATCGTCTGGATCTTTATTATCAGGAAGTATAATAAATTTAATACCGTTTTCAGGCGTTAAAAACTTCGCAACTGAACCTATAAAGGCTTTATACATACCGTTAATACCGGCACTGTCTCCGTCAAAACAGAAAATCGGCTCTTTATCAAATTTCCATATTAGCTGCATTTGCTCAGGCGTAAGTGCAGTACCCAGAGGGGCTACAGCATAATCAATACCAATTTTTGAAAAAGCTATAACGTCCATATAGCCTTCGGCAATTATCACTTTATTTAATCTTTGCTGCTTTACCCTATGCAAATTATAAACCGTTTCACGTTTTTTAAAAACTGGGGATTCGTGGGAGTTTTTATATTTGGCAATATTTTTATTATGAATATCTAGTGTTCTTCCGCCAAATGCAACAACCTTACCTTTAAGGTTGTATATTGGTATCATCACCCTATCGATAAAACTATCAACAACCTTACCGTTATCACTTTTCCAGGCAAGACCAGCTTTAACAATAATATCATCTGAAAATCCTACTTTTCTTAAATAAGGCAACAAATCAGAGTAATTTTTAGGGGTAGATCCAATTTCAAATTTTTTTGCAATATTTAGTGAAAGCTTACGATTTGATAGATAGTTTTTAGCATTTGTATTATTTTCAAAATCTTTTAAAAACCAGTTTTTTGCTGTTTCTAATACTGATTCAATTTGGGTGATTTCAGTATTTTGCTTAACATTTTCTTCAGTAAACCTGGTATCAATGCCATACATTTTACCTAGTTTTTTAATGGCTTCTTTAAAATCAAGATTTTCGATTTTCATTAAAAAATCGATCACACCACCATGTACATGGCAGCCAAAACAATGGAAAAATCCTTTATCATCATTTACGGTAAAAGAAGGGGTTTTTTCCTGATGAAACGGACAAACGCCCTGATGTTCATGCCCTTTTTTCTTTAGGGAAACATATTTACCTATAAACTCGGAAGGTAAAACCCTGTCTTTAATATGATCTAATACTGATTTCATTGCTATTATTTTGAGGTTGTCATCTCTTTATAGCAAAAAGAAGCTTAAGGCTCCAATTAAATTTGATGAATATTGTTTATTTATGCCTTTGGTGCTTCCTGACCAGCATCAATTGCTGCATCATCAGCGTTACCGCTAGTAATAGCATATACACAAAGGTCTTCAAACGAAACGCCATTACGGTCAGCAATTTCCTTAAGCTTTGCAATACTGTCCATGACTTCGCCTGGTATTTGTCCGCCTCTTTCTTTAGATAACCAGTCTGCCTGAAAATGTAGCGGATGGTGCTTATCTTCCGGAGCGCCAATATAAACAGTAAATGGGGCAGTTTGCCCACCAAAATTACAAGGTATAGTGAATTTTTTCATATGACTTTCCTCCTACAATTTCTTTAGCGCGACTGTCCATCATTGCCTTTGCCACGCTGCCCTTCTTTACCCATCATAACATAATTTACCCAATATCCACTCATAAATTTGTTAATATTGAAACCAAACATACCTCTTCCGCCTCTTTCTCTATGAATTTTCTCGGTCATCGGACCTATTGGATCATTAATACCAACAATTTGAGCATCATCTTTATACATAGTATTTTGGTTTACATACTCTTGATAATTTTGCATGTAAACCATATCTTTTTGAGACTCAAGCTCCTGATAATATTCAGCAGTGCGTTTTTTTAAGCCTAATATTTCATCAGGCTTTGCAAAGATTTTAGATATTTTGCCGTATTTCTTTTGGAAGCCTTCAATGCCATGCTTATGATAAATGTGGCGGTAATATTTTTTGAGGCTGAATTTCATTAAATAAAAACAAACTATCAGCAAACATGCAAACACACACGCCCAAACGGCTAAGTTATTGATTTTGCTTAAAATTATATCAATCATTACAGCTTAATATTGAATTATAAATACCTTCCATAATTTTAGCATATTTATAGCCAATTTGGTAATAATTTCCCTCTTTTGTCGCCTCAGAGTCTAAGAACACATATTTTATATTATTTTGCTTTAAGAATGCTATATTTTTCAGGGACTTATGCTCACTTGATATAATTAAGCATGCATTTCGGTTACCTGAAAGCGCTTTAAGCTCACGAACATTATCGATACTCATACCGTCATGATGATGTGTATCAAAGTCAATAAACGGCTTTAAACCAAAATAATCGGTTAAATAGGCATATTCGTTATGGAATGTGTAAAAAGCCGTATTTTTGATTTTCGGCACATTTCTTTTAAATTCAGTGACTTTTCTTAAGTTTTCATTACGGAATTTTTCAAGCCTTGCATAAAACTCTTCGGTGCGCCCCGGGATAATTTTACACATCTCTTCTACTACTCTTTCCGCTATAATCATTGCATTATCAGGATTTAACCAAATATGCTCATCCTTGTGAACATGTTTATGATGAAAATTTTCTATAATTTTCAGTCTACTATCTAGACCCAGCTCAACAGTTTTAACATTTGTAAACTTCGCAGCACCCTTATCAAATGACTTAGAAATAATAAATAAAATTTTTGCCTCACCAAGCATTTTAACTTTACTCATGCTCACCATTGAACCGTGAGGATTATAATTATCTGATAATATAGAAAAAACTTCAGCATCATTTCCTACAACATCTTTTATTATAAGCTCAAGAGGCCTTATTGTAGTTGCGATTTTAAAATTATCATTTGCATATGCCAAATTTATGGGTAATACTGCTGACAAAATTATTAATAATATTTTGAACATGACTCACCTTTTAGAAGTTAAAAATTTGTCTCTTAAAGTACAGGGAAAAAGTATTTTGGAGAATATCAGCTTTGCTATTGATAGCCAAGAAATAATTACAATTATTGGTCCTAATGGTAGTGGCAAGTCAAGTTTAGTAAAAACAATTATTGGAAAATATTTACCTACTTCAGGCAAAATCATCAAAAAGCCTAATCTTAAAATTGGATATGTTCCGCAAAAATTTGATATTGCTAACATTCCGCCCATTACGGTTAAAGAATTTTTAAACCTATATGGCAAAAATATTGATAGTAACGTTTCTAATTTTTTAAATAAAGATATTAAGAAACTTTCTGGCGGCGAGCTACAAAGAGTATTATTTGCAAGAAGCATTATGAACAATCCTGATTTATTAGTACTTGATGAACCGACCCAAGGGCTTGATGTTGAAGGCGTGAAAGAGTTTTATAAAAAACTTTTAGAAGTAAAAGAGGAACGCAAAATTTCAATTATTTTATCTTCCCATGACCTTAATTTTGTTATGAAAAATACTGATAGAGTAATTTGCCTAAATCAGCATATTTGCTGCCAAGGCAAGCCTAAAGATATTGCTCTTGATGAAGAGTTTATAAAAATTTATGGGAGCGATTTAATAACTCCTTACAAACACGAGCATAACCACTGCCATTAGAAAAGTTTCAATCCCTGAAGTAATGAATACAGACCAAAACCTGCTAAAATTATCGCTGCAATATATTTAATGCGGCTTAACCAAATTTCTGGGAGTTTGTGTTTAATTTTGGATATTACGCCTCCAAGGATAAACCACCAGCACATACTACCAACAAATATACCAAGCACCATTATTATTACATCTAGAATAGCAATTGCTCCTGTGTTTATTGAGGCAAAAATGCCTATAAAACTTATTATAGTCATGGGGCTAGTTAGAGTAAGAAAAGTGACTGCCAGTATAGTTTGTAAATCTGATTTTGCTTTTACACTTGCTTCTTTATTAGAAGGTTTTGTATTACATTCTCTGTATGCTAAGTATAATAAAAGAAGTCCGCCTACAACTTTAATTACCCCTTCTTTCTCTATAAGAATATTTGTTATAGCACTCATTCCCAGACCTGCTATCAGTCCATAAATACTTAATGCAATAGATGCACCAAGACCTACTAATATTGCGCCTTTAAGCCCGCTTTCCAGGGTTTTCCGAATACAAAGAATTCCTATAGGTCCTACAGGTGCAGCAATAGCAAATCCTATCATTACAGCTTTTATAAAACTATTAAGCATATTCGTACCTGCTTTTAAATGCAAAAAAGGGTTATGATAAATAATTTACCACAACCCTTTTTGATTAGATACTCAAATTAAAGTAAATAATCTGCTGATTCTAAGCATATAAATGATTCATCTAAATCAATATGCTCAAATCTTGCATAATCAACTGGAGTAATTCCAAACTTGTCAGCAGCATAGATATTTGCACCATTGTCTACCAGAAATTTAGCTGTATCAAAATGACCTGTTTTAAGCGCAACTAAGAGTGGTGTATCACCCATACCATTTGTATTTTCAATTTTAGAATGATCATAATTTAAGATAGTTTTTAATGTATCTGTGTGACCATTCGCTGCTTCATAAACAGGGTTTAAGTAATCAATTTCTTGAGCATTATCAACTACCAAAACAGTTTTTCCATCAATATTTACGTATGGGTTTGCACCGTTTTCTAGTAATATTGATTTTACGTTACCATTATCATATGCGACAGCATAGTACAAAGGTGTGTGACCTGATGCATCTTCGACATTTACATCAGCACCGTTTTTAACAAGCACTTCTGCAAGTTCAAATTTCTTCTCACGTACTGCACGAAGTAAAGCTGTTTCGCCTTCTTCAAATTTTTCTTCTAAATCAGCACCTTTATCGATCGCTTTTTGCAAATAATCTTTACTATCTACTTTTATAGCCTCGAATACGTCTTTAGCATGTTCTTTATAATCAACAAGCTTATCTTGCACTTCAATTAATTTAGCAGCAAAATCTTGTTTGTATTCTTTTGCCACTTCTAATGCATGGTTAGCTTTGGTTTCGATGCCTGATTTGATTAAAAATTCTGAAATTTTTTCCTGACCAGCTTTAAGAGAGTGGATAAGCATATTATCACCGTTCTCATCTTTGCTGTTAATATCTACCCAGCCTTTGTTGATTGCTTCTTTAACTTGCTCATATTTGCCTTCAGCAATATCTCTAACAGAACTAGCAAGTTCTTTAGCATCTTCTTTAAAATCATGAGCTGCATCTTTAATATCTTCTTTAATATTATGAATGTTCTCCGATGCCTTATCTTTTGCATTGTCTATTTTATCTTGATTCTCTTCTTTCTTTCCAGAAATCTTTGATTCAACCCACTTGAAAAACTTCATAATACTACCTCTTATCTAATAATTTCAAATTATCCTTAGAAAACTAAATGAGGATGTACACAGTTTTTGTTACTGCTGAATAAGAATTTACCTTGCGCAAACAAGTTTTAATAAGTTCGAAGCTACAAACTAAATCCCTATACAACAGTAGTATACAGCCCCATAAGATTTTCCGAGAAATCTTACATTATTAAACTTTTTAGACGAGCTTCGTTATTTTTTAATAATTGCTCACTTAAAAAGTTTAACACATGTACTTAAGCCTATTCCCAATTAATCTTTTGTCAACCCTGTTTAAATAAAAATTTTATTATTTTGACTGCAATAGTATGTGGTAGCCTTATAAAATAAGCCACTTCGACTACCAAAAAATTTTAAAAATTAGCAGATTGGTATAACTTTTAATTGAAAAATTATATACAAATTATCTGATAGGCTGCATAAATTTGCATAATTAATTTATATTTTGAAAGTATGTTTTTAGGTTTTTTAAATCAGATTCATTTCTGATTTCTATGAAATAAGCATTAGGATATTTATCTTTAAGAAAATTTATTTGCTCTTTTATTCTATCTTTATATCCCCACATATATTTTAGCAAAGACCATTTGATGGTTTCATTACACCCTTCGGCGCGATCATCAATAGCTTTATCAGGAAATAAAAAGCGTTTTAAAACTCTAAAGTAACATATATAAAGTGGATAATTAAAAAATATCACTAAATCTGCACGCTTCCATCGCATTTCTAATGACTTTAAATTATTGCCGTCAATAATCCATGAATCTTGATTTACAAAATTTTCCTGAAACTCTAAAAATTCCGCATAATCTCTTTCAACCCAATTACATGTAAAAAAATATTTATCAAGATGATAAACTTGAATTTGCAGTAATTTAGATAACAAAAGAGCAAAAGTAGACTTACCGCTGCCAGAAAGTCCAAATATCATGATTTTAGAAGGTTTTGAGCTATCATTTATCATATGAATAGATCTATAAATTTAAGATTTAATATAATAAAGCAAACTTAGTAAGGTTATTACAGCTTAAAATAGATAAATAAGCACCTCTAAATGCGCAATATTTATTACTTAATTTTAGAAAGTTAAGATTATAAAATAATTTGGAAAATTTATTTAGATATTGTCTTATTAGTATAAAAAAGCAAAGGTAGTGGTTTCGGAATTTATGTCTTTAAAGGAGGTAATCCAGCCGCAGGTTCCCCTACGGCTACCTTGTTACGACTTCACCCCAGTCACTGATCCTACTGTGGTCGGCTGCCTCCTAAAAGGTTAGCCCACCGACTTCGAGTAAAACCAACTCCCATGGCGTGACGGGCAGTGTGTACAAGACCCGAGAACGTATTCACCGTGGCATTCTGATCCACGATTACTAGTGATTCCGACTTCATGCACTCGAGTTGCAGAGTGCAATCCGAACTGAGACGGCTTTTGAAGATTTGCTCCATGTCGCCATATTGCATCTCTTTGTCACCGCCATTGTAGCACGCGTGTAGCCCAGCCCGTAAGGGCCATGATGACTTGACATCATCCCCACCTTCCTCTCGTTTATCACGAGCAGTACACTTATAGTTCCCGACATTACTCGTTGGCAAATAAGTGCGAGGGTTGCGCTCGTTGCGGGACTTAACCCAACATCTCACGACACGAGCTGACGACAGCCATGCAACACCTGTATCCGGTCCAGCCGAACTGAAGGAGATAATCTCTTATCCCCGCGACCGGTATGTCAAGGGCTGGTAAGGTTTCTCGCGTAGCATCGAATTAAACCGCATGCTCCACCACTTGTGCGGGTCCCCGTCAATTCCTTTGAGTTTTAATCTTGCGACCGTACTCCCCAGGCGGAGTGCTTAACACGTTAGCTACGACACCGAGAGCAATCTCCCGATATCTAGCACTCATCGTTTACAGCGTGGACTACCAGGGTATCTAATCCTGTTTGCTCCCCACGCTTTCGCGCCACAGCGTCAGATTTGGCCCAGACAGTCGCCTTCGCCACCGGTGTTCCTCCTAATATCTACGAATTTCACCTCTACACTAGGAATTCCACTGTCCCCTACCAATCTCTAGCCAAATAGTTTTGAAAGCAATTCCAGAGTTGAGCTCCGGGATTTCACTTCCAACTTATCAAGCCGCCTACGCGCTCTTTACGCCCAGTAATTCCGAGTAACGCTAGCACCCTTCGTATTACCGCGGCTGCTGGCACGAAGTTAGCCGGTGCTTTTTCTGTGGGTACCGTCAATCTCCTCCCCACTAAAAGAGTTTTACAACCCTAAGGCCTTCTTCACTCACGCGGCATTGCTGGATCAGGCTTGCGCCCATTGTCCAATATTCCCCACTGCTGCCTCCCGTAGGAGTCTGGACCGTGTCTCAGTTCCAGTGTGGCTGATCATCCTCTCAGACCAGCTATAGATCATCGGCTTGGTAGGCCATTACCCTACCAACTACCTAATCTAACGCGGGCTTATCCTATAGCGATAAATCTTTCCTCCGCAGAGAATATACGGTATTAGCTGTCGTTTCCAACAGTTATTCCGTACTATAGGGAAAATTCCCACGCGTTACTCACCCGTCTGCCACTAACTTTTAAACTAGCAAGCTAGTTTAAAAGTTCGTTCGACTTGCATGTGTAAAGCATGCCGCTAGCGTTCACTCTGAGCCAGGATCAAACTCTCAAGTTTTGTTTGAAAGTATCCTGTACTTTTTATTTAATTAACAGTTTCCTGTTTATCACAATTGAAACCACTACCTATGCTTATTTATACTTGTTAGACAGCTGAACGCTCAACATTTTCAACATTTTTTGTTTATTTGTTTTCGTTCGTTGTGGGTTGTTTTATACATGCTTATTTCAGTACTGTCAACTACCTTTTTGAAAAAAAATCACTTTTTCTGCATTTTTTTTCATTTTTCTTTTTTCAAAGCACTGCTCTATACCCTATTGCTTCTGCCAAGTACCTTTTGTTTACTAGGCTTTGAGCCTCTCCAGACAAATCTGCTATTGTTCGTGCTGTTCTAAGGATTCTTGTGTACCCTCTCATAGATAAACGCATCTTTTCTATTGCATTATCAATAAGATCTTTACCTTCTGCATCTAAAATAACATATTCATTTAAATATTCACCTTCTAATTCGTTATTAAATGTAATTGGGACATCTTTATAACGCTCATTTTGGATGTTACAGGCAGCTATAACTCTGTTTTTAATAGTCTCGCTGTCTTCAGTTTCCTCATTTGCATTGTTAATTTCTTTTACTGACAGGTTTGGAACATTTATAAATATATCTATACGGTCTAAAATAGGACCTGAAATTTTAGATAAATAGTCGTCAGAACATCGCGGTGCCTTAGAGCAGCTTCTGGAAGCATCATCTAAATACCCACAATGACATGGATTCATAGCAGCAATTAGCTGGAAATTTGCAGGAAATGTAATATGTGATTGCGCTCGAGATATCAAAACTTCTTTAGTTTCAATAGGTTGCCTGATTGAATCGAGAACTACTCGTGAGAATTCAGGAAACTCATCTAAGAATAAAACACCATTATGAGCTAAAGATATTTCCCCAGGCTTAATGCGGTTTCCCATACCGCCTCCAACCATTGCTGCCATTGAGCAAGAATGATGTGGCGCTCTAAAAGGTCTTTGATTACTTAATTTTCCTTCAGATATATATCCTGCTATACTGTGAACCGTACTTGTGGACAATATTTCTTTTGGACTCATCCCTGGTAATATTGTAGTAAGTCTTTTAGCAAGCATCGATTTTCCTGAACCTGGAGGACCTAGCATAAGTACATTGTGCCTACCAGCTGCTGCCACCTCTAATGCCCTTTTAGCTATTTTATGACCTTTAATCTCAGACATATTATATTTTTTAAGGTTATCATTAACATAATCTTTAGGTACTTCAGGATATTCTAAATATGCCTCACCTTTTGTATGCTGAATAAGTGACATCAGATTGTCAGCTGCAATTATCTTTAAATCACCTGCCCATGCTGCTTCGCTACCATTTAACTTAGGACACATAACGCCAAGGTTATTATTTACTGCATGCATTGAAATCGGAAGTATTCCCGACACCTGGTTTATATTACCGTCTAAGGATAATTCACCTGCAATAAGGTATTCATTTATATACTCATTAGGGATAATACCAAGACAGCCCAAAATACCAATGGCAATAGGAAGGTCAAAATGGCTACCTTCTTTATATATGTCTGCTGGCGATAAATTGATTACAATTCTTTTTGGAGGAAGTGAAACACCAATAGAAGTAAGAGCTGCTTTAATTCTTTCCTTAGATTCCGCAACAGTCTTATCAGGAAGACCTACTATTACTATGTTAGGAAGACCACTTGAAATATGTACTTCTACATTTACATCTACAGGCTCAACCCCTTTAAAGGTCACAGACCTTGCCCTTACCATCATATTACTTACCATGCCCATTAATTGAAAATTATGGTAAATATATGACGCAAAAGTTATATTTTGTCTGCAAAAAATTTTATATAATACACATTATCATCAGTGATAAAGCTATTAGCATAAAACATATTGATCTTGAAACTGCACGAAACTTCACAATTCTTAAAGCTGCAGTAAGTTCTGTATATGTAACATTTGTATTTATATTATTTATAAAATTTAGCGTATGCTTTTCTGTAATATCAAGTAGCTTGATTAGACTAAAATCAAATGTATATTTTGTAATAAACTTTCTTGTAACGAAACTAAATAATGCAGATGCTGTTATAACATATAATATATATTTATAATTTGGCGTTATTTTTAACGAATGCTCATAAATAATTAGTACCATCGCCAGAACTGATATAACTGCATCTACTGTTCTAAAACTAAAGTCTGGTTTTTTAAAGAATTTAAATTTTAAGAAAACAATCAAGTCATATCCTAGCATTAAATAAAATAAGTGATTATCACTACTAGCATAACCCTGAATTGCCACAATCATCATAATATTAACTATAAATGACAAAAGATTATTGATTATTTTTGAATGCTCACGTTGAGAAATTGCAGCAACTGCCATACATGCTACAAGACTTGGTAGCATGATTTGAAATTTATCAACAAAATATAAGGCATATAAAATTTTTAACTGCTGAGATACTAATATAGATGTATTACGTGTAGTTAAAAGACCAATAATTGGCAGCGCTATTACAATAAATGTATGATTTAGCATATTAGGCAATATAATAGCTTTTAAATTAATCTTATCTGCAAGGATGCCTACACATATTAATATATAATATTCTATGCCCGCTAAAATATTGTTATCAGCTTTTCTATATTCTTGCGACGAATGAAAAGGAAAAAATCCACCTGCTACAATAAGTGGCAATAAAAGCCACGGAGAATAGTCGGCTTTTACAATGTAATGTTCGGCAACTAGTACCAATGACATTGCTTTTGCTACCATTCCAAACATTGCATCATATTTAAAATGCCGCATTATTATAAAATAGTCTGTAAGCAATAGAATTATTAAATACATAATAAAAAATGAATAAAGCTGCAACTTCCATACAATAATCATTGTAATAAATAATACCACATTTAGAACCAAATGTAATGGCTGCTTAATGCTTACCTGTCCTTGTGCGAATAATAAAAATAGTGCAATTATAAAGTGATTGATATGACTTATTATTTGTTCCATAAAAACACCACTATTTCTTTGCTAAAGTAACTTACGCTAATTAATAGAATAAAACATGACACTATCGATAATCTTGTGAAAGATAAGACTTTAACTTTATCATATTTAAAGTCTTCTGATTTAAAGCTACCGATTTTTCCAAATATTTTAATAAAATATAATAGCGATGCACCTGATGATGCTATAAGTATTAACTGATTAACATGATTTACTTCTGACATTATCATTGCAGACTTTGTATAAAACCCGATAAATGGCGGCATTCCAACAATCGATAATGCAGCTATTATAAATATAGCAACGATTATAGGGTTTTGCTTAATCATATTATGATAATCATTGAGGTTATACGTTTTGCGTAAATAATAAAATTCACCAGCACTAAAGAATAATATTATTTTTGCCATGCCATGTGCAAATAACTGACATATAACAATTTCTGCTAAAAACTTATCTTTAGGAAGTGTAAGCATACCAAACATTACAATACCCAGCTGACTTATTGTAGAGTATGCCAAAATAGATTTTATATCGTCCGTCCTAAGTGTTTGTATTGCTGGTAAAAATATAGTGATTATTGCCGCTATTTTAATTACATCCCCAAGCACGTCATGCGGCAGGCTAAAACCTATTATATATACATAAAACTTAAGCACTATAATAATACCAGTATTTACAACAGCTACAGCATGCAGCAAACCGCTAACAGGAATAGGTGCAACCATTGCAGCATTTAGCCAGGAAGAAAGAGGGAAAATAGCATTTTTGGATGCGCCAAACACAAGAAGTAGCAAAACAAATGATTTATAATTATTTGCTACTAATTTTGCAAAGTCAGCATTTTCTAAACTAACGTTTAATAATATTATAAAAGGTACAAGCATTCCAATTGAAGATGCCATTAAAATTTTAAAATACTTACGCGCTCCTCTAAATGATTCAGGTGTTTTATCGAAATTCACTAAAAAGAACGTTGTAATAGTAAGCATCTCATAACAAAACACTATTATTACAGAATTAGTAGCAATTGCAGCAATTTGCGCCCAAAATACTGATAAACTAATCAGAGAAGTAAGCTTTTTAAACTGATTAGTCGTATATTCCTTTTGTTTTTTATAACCTATGGCATATAGGTTGGTCATTAGCCACATAATATTTAAAAATATTGCAAAGCTTCTTCCAATTGGTTCATATTTTATCCCAAAAATATGATGCATAAAGCTATGATTCACATCAATTTTTAAAGACAAATATGCTCCAATTAATGGCATTATGATCAACATTAGTTTTTGTGGCAGTAATGCTCTTATTTTAACTAAACTGATCAATGATGTAATAAGAGGTAAGAAAATCAGGTAAACCACTTAAGACCTCATCATAATATTAACGAGTGCTATAATTGCGCCCAGCATAGCTAAAGAATAAAATGACCATGCGGCTTTTTCAAATCCAGAATATCTAATCATTATATTCGGCGCTAAATGCTTAGGTCTGAATAAAGAAACTAGATGCTTTGAAATACCTCTGAATATCATAACAGATGTTATTAAATAGAGAGCAGTCACAATCAGATTTTCTGAAAGTAGTGTTGGTATTACAAATACTTTGCTATAAAAACCAAGTGAAAGAGGCAGCCCTAGTATACTAAGAGAAAAGAGTATAATTATAAACTTTGAAAACTTATCTTTAATGATGTAATTTTCAGGATCACTTCCCACAAACTGATCGATTTTTTTCGCAAATAGGATAAATGGGGCTTTTACAAGCATATCTAAAATTATAACAGGCGCTAATATATTTGAGTTTCCTTTAGTTGCAATAATCATTAAATATGAATAAGTTACAAACCCACTGCTTATTAGCGTATCAATTAATCTATCAGAATCTAGCGCAACAAACGCTGTAATCAGCGCAGAGACAGATAAATAAATAATTACACCTTCATCTAAAAGCTTAGCATCGTATGCATTTGTAATAAATAAATAGCTGAAAAGCTTAGATAAAAATAGAATATATGTTATCGAAGGTATACTAGATAAATATAACATACTTGCTGTACTTGTATTTCTATACACTTTTTTATAAAACAAAAACACAGGATAGCTGCCTGCTTTAAAGCAGAGTGACATTATGATTAAAATAGCGGATGTCATCGTCATACTGTTTTGAGCAGTTGAAGTAAGTTCTGCAATTTTATAAATATTTAGGCTTCCAGTCGCAGCATACATAAAGCCTATTCCTAATAGGAATACACAGGCTGAAACTGTTGCAATAAATAAATACTGAAGTGCATATAGTGATGAAATATCATTTTTACGATTATATGCAAGACCATAACATGATATTGAGGCAACCTCTATAAATACATATGCATTAAATAGGTCATTTGTAAGAAGCAGCCCCATAAAACCAAACGAAGCAATATTTGTTAATATTATTTCTGAAGAATTTTTGGCAAAAAAACTAGCTACAAATGCTACTATCGAGTTAATTATTAAAAATATTAAATGGAGTTTCTCGAACTTTAGTTCAATACCGCTTATATAATCAAAATTACCGAAATTATATGTATTAACCTCTGGAACATTATTGTAAATCATCATCGCTGGGAAATATATACTTCCAAGCAATGTAAATCTTGTTAATATTTTAGAGTATTTAAGCGGGATGATGAAACTCAAAAGCCCTGGAAATAAAAGTAAAAGCAAGTAATAAATAATATAATTTTCCATTTTATTCTTCTTCCGCTCTTCCTAATATTTCAGTTGAGTTTAATGTACCAAATTTCTTTTGCACTAAAATACAAAAAGATATTGCTACCGCCATTGTGGCAATCCCTACAACAATAGCAGTAAGCATTAGTACATGAGGCAGCGGGTTACTATAAATTATATCACAGGGAGTTACTTCACATTTTGAAACAGGAACAATACCAAATCTGATTTTTCCAAGAGCTATAAAGAATATGAGAATAGACGACTGAAATATGGTGAGACCAATAATTTTTTTCATTACAGAATCTTCTGTAATAATCATATATAACCCAATGCAGAAAATGACAATAGCTACAACATAAGGCAAATTGTGCAATAAAAACTTCATTAATCCTGTCTCACGAATAATAAATATATATATGTTATAACAGTAGTCACAGTAAGTGCTACGCCAACTTCAATTCCTATAATACCTAATGATTGCCCTTGGTAAGGATCTTCAAATAATACTTTATATTCTAAAAATTTACCGCCTTTAAAGATACATGCAAAGCCAATAAATGCGTATATTGAAACGCCCATAACAATTAATTTTTCTAATGTTTTTATTGAAACAATTGTGAGTAAGCTATCAGTTCCATTAGTTAAACAATAAATAATAATTGCCGATGCAAAAATTGCCCCTGCCTGGAATGCTCCGCCTGGCGCAACTGATCCATGCATAAATATATACAAACCAAATATAAAGATAATAGGAATGGTTATTTTTGCTATTACCCTAACTATAACGTCATCGCTCATAAATACCCCCTGAATATGTTCATAGCGTTTTCAATAGAGCTATTATCGGTTTTAAGTTTATTGATATATTCTGAATAATCAATAATTTTGTCGGAATTTAAAATATTTACTGCTTCTTTATATAAATTATCTGCTGTAAAATTCTCCTGAATTAGCTCTTTAATTATATCTTGATCTGCTACAATATTGATTAATGTGAATGTTTTAATCTTTAACATTCTCTTAGCTAAAAAAGCCGTCAGTTTATTAACTTTATAAACAACCACCATAGGACAATTAAATACAGCGGCTTCTAAAGCAGATGTACCTGATTTTATTATCCCAAGCCCTGCTTTATTATATAAATCAAACTTCTCTTGCTCATTTATAACAAATTTTATATCCAAATTTTTTGGAGTATTTTTTTCTAAATATTCTTTGAGTCTTTCAGGTATAGGAACCTTTATTTTTAAGTCAGGATTATCTTTTTTAAGTTTTTTAAATACTCTTATGAATACTTGCCAGTGTCTTTTAACTTCACCCAGCCTACTTCCTGGCATTGCAAGCAATATATTTTTATCACGTACATGGTTTTGTTTGTATTTTAGTAAGTTTTCAACAATAGGATGACCTATAAAATCAGCCTTCATACCATGCTTTGTAAAATAAGGTGGCTCAAAGGGCAAAAAACATAATAGATGGTCATAAAGTTTAGCAACTTTTTCAGCTCTATTCTCACGGTATGCCCAAACGGAAGGCGCTACAATATGCACAATTTTTGCTTTTAAATCTGGGTAATTTGTACGAACGTTTTTTATAACCCTAAAACAAAAATCAGGACTATCAACAGTAATAATAAGATCTGGGTTAAATTTTGCTATATCATTTGCTGTAAATTTTATAAGCTTTAAAATTTCGAAAATTTTAGGCAAAACTTCAAAAAAACCCATTACGGCGATTTTATATATTGAAAAGAGTGATTTGACATTCAGCTTTTCAAGCTTTGGACCCGTTACGCCTCTTATTTCACAGCCAGCATACTCTGCTTGAAGCCTTTCTACAATAAGACTTAAGATGTTATCACCGGAGTTCTCACCGCAAATAACATAAATTTTTTTATTTGGTTTTAAGGAATGTGAACCTGCAAACTCCATAATTTTTAACCAGCTCTACTTCAAATTCATCTAATACTTGATAATCGATTTTTGTATATGATTCAATGATAAGTACAGTTTTATCAGATAAATAGTTCTTTTCTAATAATTCTTTTTGCACGCCTTCATATATATTATTATCATATGGTGGGTCAAAAAATATAAAATCATATGGCTTTCTTGCTAGGGGCAAGTCAAGAACGTTCCAGTTTACAAGTCTTGTTTGACTTTCTACATTACAGTGCTTTACGTTTTTACGAATTATATCTAAATGATCTTTATCAACAAAAGTTACTGAGTTTGCGCCTCTCGAAATAAATTCAAGCCCAATTGCCCCGCTTCCAGAACATAAATCGAGCACATTTGCATCTTCTAAAGTTTCGCTATATCGGGAATTTATAATAGAAAACAATGCCTCCTTAGCATCAGACTTAGTAGGCCTAAGCCCCAGTGATGGGGCTCCGGCATCTAGCTTCTTTCCTTTAAGTTTTCCAGAAATTACGCGCATTTATTTCTTCATCAAACATTGATTTGCATCTTCTACGCTAACTTCAGCGCCGCCTCTGAAACATTTAGCAAGCTTCTTAACTGTAGGTACTCTACCAGCATTGTCCTCGCCAATAAATGTTCTAAAGCCATTATTTTTATCGTTATTAGATTGGATCATTAATGGGTAAATTGCATCTTTTTCAGACACTTTTTCAATACCCTTTATTTGACCAAATAACTGGTTAATATCTTCCGCTTTAACTTCTATATTTCCTGGTAACATTCTTGTTGTGTATTTTTGAACAGTTAAATTTTCAAATCCTCTAACAGCTTGCTCTAGAGTATGTCTGCCATGCACAGTAATTGGCAAAAGCTTTTCCTCACCAGTTCTTTTGAGGTTTTGACCTTCTCTTACTATCACTTCACCTTTGTAAAATGCTGTTGTTAAGTACTGCGAGTCTTGCTCTTGTCCATTTTCCATTTCTTTTCTAGGCATCAAAACAATATCCTTAAGCGCTACAATCTTAGCATCAGAAAGCTTGGAACCAATTTTCAACTTAGGCTCTTGTTCTTTAGATAATTTTCCTAAATGTATTGCAAATGTTGGACATATATTGCCCGCGCGATTTCCTAACCCACTTGAAAATGATATGGTATTATTTAATGGCAATTGAATCATACGCATTTTAGGAAAATTTTCTTTAGTAAGTTCAATACCTAATTCTTCATGAGCTTCCCTTAACAATGTTTCCGTATAATCTATATCTATGTCTTTAGGTACATTTATACCTTTCTTAGATAATTTTGCTCTAACGGTGCGCGCATCTAAAACGATATTATCGTATCGACCATTATTTTCTTTAACAAGCTCATCATAAATCTCTTTCATAGCCGCTGTAAGCTCTGCAAGGGTATAATCAATTACTATTTCCTTACCTTCTTGCTTATAAACAAATGGCTCATTTTTAGAAGCTGCATAACCTTGAGGATGAGCGTTAATAAAACCAGCAGTACTTACCATCCACTCATTTATCCCAACTGTATTACGAGATACAATTACATAAGTATTACCATCTTCACCTGTGTACATGACCCATCCTGCTGCACTAGTATCTATTTTAGCAAATGGGTAAGCAAAAAATAAGCGATTATCCACTGTATTAATTACAGGCTTCCCTGGAAAAGGAATATCCTTATTTTCCATTGCGAGCCTGTGAACACCTTTATTAGGTTGAGTTTGCTCTGCCACTTCGGCTAAGGATTGTTTTTCTGTAGACATAATAAAACCTATTATTAAAATTATTTCCTTATAACTAAAGGATTTTAATTTGAGTATAGGAATAAGGAACGACGTGTAGAAACTGCTACACAAGCTCCTAAAAAACGCATAATCAAATTTAAAAGACTTAGTTATAAACAACTTAACACCTCATTTACTACTGCCCGACTTACTTTATAAAGCTTTCCGGGCTTTAAGTCACCTAAACTAAACTGACCATATTCTTCTCTGATTAGCCTTGCAACTTTAAGACCGAAATGCTCCATAATATTACGAATCTCACGGTTTTTACCTTCACGTAATTTAAGTCTAACCCAGGTGTTATTCGGGGTTAAGCTGATAAGCTCGTAACTTATAGGTTTATACTTAAAATTGTCAATAGTTATTCCTTTTTCAATTTTATGGAATTTATCATCATTAAATTTACCAAAAACTCTGACCTTATAAGTACGGGTTATAGCATTCTTAGGTGATTCAAAATATTCAGCAATTGCGGGATTATTTGTAAGTATTAAAAGCCCTTCTGAATTGATATCAAGCCTGCCAACTGAAATCACTCTTGGTAAATTCTTTGGTAAAAGCTCAAATACTGTTGGCCTTCCTTCTGGGTCTTTATGAGTTGTTACAACACCGCGCGGTTTATAATATATCCATATTCCGTCATCTTTACGAGGTTCAACAAATTTGCCGTCCACAAAGATTTTGTCGTTGCTACTAACCTTAAGGCTAGGATGCTCAACTAGCGTACCGTTGCAGTATACTTTTTTCTCTTCTATAAGCTTCTCCGCATCGCGCCTTGAACAAATTCCATTTGCTGCGATGACCTTAGCTATTCTTTCTAGTTTTTCCATATTTTTCAGCTTCTTGTATAAAATGATCGAAGATTTTTTTATCTTCGTCTGTTGTTAAATATTCTGGATGCCACTCTACCCCTATCATAAATGGGTGTGACGTGTGTTCGATTGACTCTATAACTCCATCGGGAGCATAACTTGAAGCAATTATATTTTGCCCCACATTTTTTACTGCCTGATGATGAGTTGAATTTACCATAAAACTGGTTTTTCCAGTAATTTGGTGTAGTTTTGTACCTTCTACCACTTTTACTTCATGGGAAGGCTCATTTTTAGGTGTTTTTTGCTCATGCTCTAAGCAGTTTTCAATTTCATCAGGAATATGCTGAATTAAAGTTCCGCTATATAGCACGTTAATAAGTTGCTCCCCACCGCAGATTCCAAGTACTGGCATTTTTGAGTTCATTACATTTTTAAGCAGTTTACTTTCAAAATCGGTACGTTTCGAGTTTAGGCTCACCGTATCACTTTTAACAGCCTCGCCATAAAACTCCGGGCTAATATCAAAATTTCCACCTGGTATTAAAATAGCATCAAATTCTTTAAAAATATCATCTGGGTTTAGAAAGTAGTTTAGTAAAAAAGGCTCCCCACCACTTTTATAAACTGCTTCCAAATAATTTTCACGGAGTATAAAATGTGGAAATGCCGAATACTCACTTTTTTCTAAATAATCAGATGTTATTGCTACTTTGGGTCTTTTAAACATTGAATGAATTACCGCATCCACAGTTGCTACTTGAGTTAGGGTTTTTAATATCAAACCTTGATTCCGTAAGGTTATCTATAAAATCGATGCTTGAATCTTGCATGAGTTCCAGCGACATACTATCTATTATTAATTTTGCGCCGTTTTTCTCTACAACTAAATCATCTGACTTAATTTCCTCAGTCATATCATATTTATATTGAAAACCTGAGCATCCGCCGCCTTCTACGGTTATTCTTAAACCTTGTGCTTTGCCATTTTCTTTTGCAACTAGAGAATTTATCCTGTTTGCTGCTGCTTCTGTTAAGGAAATTGTTGTCATAGACTAAAATAAATGTAAATATTTGATATTGTTAAATTTTTAAATAGAGTGATCGAATTATGACTAATTTTGAACACCTCAAATGTGATTATACTAAATCAAAAGGCAGACTTTATCAAGAAAATGTCTCAAGTGATTTTCGTACACCTTTCCAGCGTGATCGCGATCGCATACTACATTCCAAACCTTTTAGAAGATTAAAGCATAAAACTCAGGTATTTATCAATGGCGTTGGCGACCATTACCGTACCCGTCTTACCCATACTATAGAAGTTGCGCAGGTTGCCAGATCTATTTCCAGAGCTTTAGCTTTAGATTTTGACCTTGCCGAAGCCTTAGCACTTGCGCATGATATGGGTCACCCGCCTTTTGGACATGCAGGTGAAAATGTTTTAAATGCTAAAATGGAAGGTTTTGGCGGTTTTGATCATAACGCACAGGCAATCAAAATTCTAACCCAGCTTGAGGAAAGCTACGCTGAATTCCCGGGTCTCAATCTTTCTTGGGAAAGCATAGAAGGAATAGCTAAACACAATGGTCCGCTTTTAGGAAAACACGCTAAAAAAGACAAGCCTATACACGAATATCTTGTTGAATATAACAAAAAGCATGATCTGGAGCTTAATAAATTCTCTTCTTTAGAAGCACAAATTGCAGCAGTTTCAGATGATATTGCTTACAATGCCCATGACATAGAAGATGGCGTCAGAGCAGGACTTATCAGCTTTGAGGAGGTTGTAGAACTTGAACTTATTAAGCCAGCCTTTAACAATATTTCCAGCAAATACAAAGATTTAAAGATAGAGATACTAATGGCAGAAACTATAAGATGTGTTCTTAAAGATATGATTTATGACGTTATAGCAAGCACCACTAGGAATATAGAGATCATTGGAGTAGAGTCATCAGAGGATATTAGAAATGCCGACAAACTTGTTGCAGACTTCTCAAGCGACATGACAAATAAAATCAATGGATTGCGCACTTTTTTAAGAGAAAAAGTATATAAACATCATAAAGTTAACCGCATGACCAAGAAAGCCGAGCTAGTCATCGGACACTTATTTGATTACTTTATGGAAAGCCCAAATTGCTTGCCAAATTATTGGAGTAGCTTTATAACAGGTGACAGCGAAAAAGAAAAAGCAGTGGTCATTTGCGACTATATTGCTGGCATGACAGATTCATTTGCCATAAAAGAGCATTCGCTTTTATTCAACCTGGAAAAACAAAATCTTTGATAATTATGAATATTTACGGAATTTTTAAGAACGATTTAGATCAAATAGCAAATAAATTAAAAAATGAAAATATCCTCACCCATGAGGCATTTGCTGTAGAGCGACCAAAAGATGCAAAATTTGGTGACCTGTCAACTAATATAGCTATTGTATCAGCCAAACAAAACGGTACTAATCCGCGCGCATTATCTGAAAAATACGTAGAGCATATTAAGGCTTTAGAATACGTAGAATCAGTGTCAGTTGAAGGTGCAGGATTTATAAACGTGTTTTTAAAAACTTCTAGCTTACATAAAATTCTTGAAACTATTCTTACATTAGGCAACGAATACGGCAGCTCTAATATTGGCAACAATGAAAAGATTAACGTAGAATATGTTTCTGCAAACCCAACAGGACCTATGCATATAGGTCATGCAAGAGGCGCATGCTTTGGCGATACCTTAGTAAACGTACTCAAAAAAGCAGGTTATGACGTTACTAAAGAATATTACGTAAACGATGCAGGCAAACAAATTGATGTACTTGCAGAATCAGCCTATTACCGTTACTTAGAAGCACTGGGGGAGTCAGTTACAATTCCTGAAGGCTGCTATCCAGGAGATTACCTAATTCAAACAGGCAAAAAGCTTGCTGAGAAATATGGAAATAGCTTAAAAACTATGGAAAATCCTATTCAGGAAATCAGATTTTTTGTAGTAGATAATATGTTAGAACTAATTAAGGATGACTTAGCAAGACTTGCTATTAAACACGACATATTCGTTTCAGAATATGAGCTTCAAAAAACAGGATATATCGAAAAAGGTATTAATTTACTTGAAGAGAAAGGTCTTGTTTATTACGGCACTTTAGAAAAACCAAAAGGTATGGCAGTTGAAGACTGGGAAGAAAAAGAACAACTTATTTTTAAATCTACCGCTTTTGGCGATGATATGGACAGGGTTGTTAAAAAATCAGACGGCACATATGCATACTTTGCAGGCGACATTGGCTATACAGTTCATAAGTTAGAACGTGGTTATACAAAGCTAGTTTACGTACTCGGCGCAGACCACGCAGGCTATGTAAAAAGATTAAAAAGTATAGTATCTGCTCTTAGCGATAATAAAGTAGAATGCGACGTAAGAATTTGCCAGCTTGTAAATTTCTTAAACGGCGGCGAAGTTGTGAAAATGTCAAAAAGAGCCGGCACTTTTGTAACAGTAGGCGATGTTATCGATGAGGTTGGTGGAGACGTTGTAAGACTTATGATGCTTACCAGAAAAAACGATATTACCATAAACTTCGATTTAAAAGTTGCTAAAGAACAATCTAAAGATAATCCTGTATTTTATATTCAGTACGCTCATGCAAGATGTAAATCTGTGCTTCGTCAGGCAAAAAATGATAGCCCCGATGCATATAATCTTTATTTAAATAAAGATTTTTCTGTACTTAATAATCTTGAGTCTCAGGAAGATATGGAAATTATCAAAACTCTTATGCTTTTCCCAAGAATTCTAGAACAGGCATCTATTCATAATGAACCACACAGGGTTGTTTTTTATGCAGAAGAACTTGCAAATAGCCTGCATACTTTCTGGGCAAAAGGTAGAGATAACGAAAACCTTAAGTTCATACAAAAAAATAATTCGCAATTAACTGCAGCTCGTCTTATAATGATTGACTGTATAGCAAATGTTATTGCATCCTGTTTAGAAGTATGCAATGTTTTACCAGTTGAAGAAATGTAGTTTTGCAAGTTTAAGAATTTAGTTTTGCCAGAGGGTTAAATGGACAATAAGAAAGAACCTATTATTACAAATGAAACAAAACCAAATATGGATTTATCGGAAGAGTATTTTAGCGAATCTTCTAAGCCAAAAAGAAATGCAGTAACCTTTATTTTTATTTTGGTTGCAACGTTTTCTTTTGTAGCACTTGGGTGGTATGTTTATAAAATTAATAACACAATCAAATCAGTAGATGAACTTGAAGTAATTCATGCTGAAAATAGCGTTACCAAAGTCATGCCTGAAGATCCAGGGGGAATGAACGTTCCTGATATGGACAAATCTATTTACGATAATTTAAGCACATCAGGACACGATAAACCTGCAAAACATGATAAAATTATTCCAGCTCCTGAAGAGCCTAAAATGTTTGATGAAAATCAAACTATTGAAAGATCCGAGGTTGTTGTAGAAGAGAAAAAAACCATTACAGAAACTAAAACTCCTGAGTTTAAGGAAGAAAAGGAATCTGTAAATATTGTTCAGAAAAAAGCTCCTAAAGAAGACCTTAGAAAAAAAGAAAAAGAAATTAAACAAAAACTCGCTTCTAAGAAAAAAGGTGTATACGTACAGGTTGGTTCATTTAAAAATGAAGCAGATGCAACCTCTACATGGAGCAAGCTTTATAAGAAACATTCTAATGTAATTGGTGATAGCTACCATATTGAAAGGAAAGATCTAGGATCAAAGGGTATTTTCTACAGATTACAAACAGGACCATATAAATCTGAAAGTGAAGCAAGACTTGTATGTCAGAAACTACAGGCATGCAATCAAAGCTGCTTTTTAGCAAGGTAGCAATACTTGGAGGTATGACATGTCAGATATTTATAACATTGTTGTAGGAATTGAAGGAAAAGAGCTTACGGACTTTGAAAAAGATCTTTTTACTCATAAAAATCCATATGGCGTGATTTTGTTTGCTCGTAATGTCGATACAAAAGAACAACTTAAAGCCCTTACAAAATCTATTCATTCTATAAACCCTGACATTAATATCTTCATTGATCAGGAAGGCGGAAGAGTAACAAGGATAAAAGAACCTTTATTTACTCGCAAACTTTTAGCCCCTAAAACTTTCTCAGATATTTTTTATAAAGATAAAGATGCAGGTCTTAAAGCTATTTATGACAATGCTTATTTAATTGGTCATGAACTTAAAAATGAGTTTGGCATAAACGGAGTATTTGCACCTGTTTGTGACTTATATTATGATTTTGCTGATAAAGTTATAGGTGACAGAAGTTTAGGGTCAAACCCTGAAGACGTAGCTTTAATGGCAAAATACTGGTATAACGGTATTTTAGCAGGTGGCTGTATACCGTGCGTAAAGCATATTCCTGGTCACGGCAGAGCCATGGCTGATAGCCATTTAGAACTTCCGATAGTAGACACTCCTTTATCTGAACTAGAATCAACTGATTTTAAAGTATTTACAAACTTAGCGGATACTGGCATGGCAATGACTGCACACGTAATTTTCACCGCTATTGATGATAAAAATCCTATCACCACCTCTAAAGCAGGCATTGAATATATTCGCAATAATATTGGCTTTAAGCACGTTATTATTACAGATGATTTATCTATGAAAGCTTTGCAGGGAAGTATCGCACAAAACGCTGAAGCTTCAATTAAAGCTGGATGTGATTTGTTATTGCACTGTAATGGCAAAAAAGACGAAATGCTAGAAGCCTATATGTTTGCAAGCCCAATTAACAAAGGTTTGGAAGCTAAACTGCACTATATTAATAACAGTATTGAAGAAATAAATTCTAACTTAACATATGACACAGCTCTTGCTGAATATTTAGAAATAGTAAACTCTTATGCATAAACCTAAAGCCGTACTTTTTGATTGGGATAATACAATTGCCGATACATGGCCTGTTATTTATAAAGCCCTACATAAAACATTTGAGGATTTTGGTCTAATTCCTTGGTCATTTGAAGAAACAAAGCTTCGCGTTGCAAAATCAATGCGCGATAGTTTCCCTGAGTTATTTGGTCGTGACAGACTAGAAGAGGCAATGCTTGCCTATCGCCGTAATTATAATGCTTTTTCACATGATCTTTATCCTATATTTGACGGCGCACGTGAACTTTTAGCACATTTGCAAAATGAAGGTATATATACTGCGGTTGTTTCTAATAAAACTGGCGCAATTCTAAGACATGAAACCGATAGCCTGGATATGACAAAGTTATTTAATAAAGTTATCGGCTCTTTAGATGCTAAAAGAGATAAACCCTTTCCTGATCCAGTATATTTAGCATTAGACGGTAGCAATATTGAGCCAAGCCAGGAAGTTTGGTTTATCGGGGACTCTCACGTAGATGTTGACTGCGCATATAATACAAATTGCTTCCCAGTATTTTTTGGTGATAATGATGACCATTTAGAAAAAAAAGCAAAGCTTGTTGTAAACCATCACGATAAACTTAAACAAATAATATCTGAATTGTGAAAATAGCTAAAGTTCTGGTACCTGTTAGTTTTAATAACGGTATATTAGATTATATAATACCAGAAGAACTACATTTAGAAATTTTTGATATGGTAGAAGTACCATTCAGAAATCAAGTGCTTACTGGGTATATTCAGGATTTTAATTATGCTGAGGTAGACACCTCAAAATTAAAAACTATTATCGGCACAATTGGTAATTTCAAAATCTCATCTAATTTTGATAAGTTTCTAAAATTATCTGCGGATTATTATATTGCTCCTAAAGGAGAAATGCTAAAGCTTGCTATAGGGAATATAAAATCCAAAACGTTAAATTATAAGCCAATAGATACACAAACATTCCACTTTCAAAATATTAAGCTAAGCGCTAAACAGCATGAAGTAAAAGAGCAGATTGTTATTAATATTCAGAACAATATACCTACGCTTTTACAAGGTGTTACAGGCTCAGGAAAAACAGAAGTTTATAGTAGTGCTGCCTATAATATACTAAAAGAGCCAGATGCTCAGGTTCTTATAATGCTACCTGAAATTTGCCTTACCACCCAAATTATTGACCGCATTAAAAATATTTTTGGATGTGATCCCGTTGTGTGGCACTCCCAAGTATCTGATAAAAAAAGACAAATTGCAATTCACTCTATTATTTCAGGATCCGCAAAACTCATTGTAGGGGCTAGAAGCGCATTATATCTTCCTTATAAAAACCTCTCACTAATTATTATAGATGAAGAACATGATCAGTCTTATAAGCAAAGTGATGGGGGCGTTACATACAATGCAAGAGATATGGCGGTACTCCGCACTCATATTGAAAAATCTGGGATAATTCTTGCAAGCGCAACCCCTTCTATTGAAACAGTTTATAATGTTGCTCATGGCAAATATCAGAAAGTTGTATTACTTGAGAGATTTCATAATGTTTCTATGCCTGAAATAAATATTATCGATATGAAGCTTAATAAGAACAAATGTTTTATCAGTGACAGGCTTCGTGAGGAAATATTAGCTACCTTAAGAAAAGGCAAGCAGGTTATGTTATTTCTTAACCGCAGAGGTTATGCTCCGCTTGTTTTATGCAGGGAATGCGGATTTAGATTCAGCTGCCCTGATTGTTCTTCATGGATGGTAAAGCACCGTAAAAATAATAAGCTTAAATGCCACCACTGTGACTATGAGCAAAATATCCCAGTAGAATGCCCATCTTGCCATAGCGTAGACTCTTTTGCTGATTGCGGTACTGGCGTTGAACGAATTTATGAAGAAGTCTCGAATTTCACTAGCGGCAAAATTCTTGTTATATCTAAAGATACAGCCGATTCAGGTAAAGAATATGAAAAGCTCATTGATGAAATTAAAGAAAATCAGATAGATATTATAATTGGTACGCAGATGATATCTAAGGGCCTCCACTTCCCTAACCTAGAGCTTGTAGGCATTATAGATGCTGATATGTCAGCTGCAGGAATGGATATAAGGGCGAATGAGCGCGCTTACCAGCTAATTAACCAGGTAGCAGGTCGCGCAGGTCGTGAAGAAGGCATAGGACGTGTGTTTATTCAAACATATTACCCCGATAGCAAGATCATTGAAGCTATTAAAAACCAGAATCTAGAGCAGTTTATTTTGGAAGAGCTTGAAGAACGCAAACACTTTCATTTACCGCCCTATACCAGCCAGATAGGAATTGTTGTATCGGATACTAATTTAGACAGGCTCAAATCCTTACTAAAACAAATTACTATATCTATACCGCATAATAGTGATTTTGAAGTACTAGGACCAAGCGAAGCACCTATGTTTAAAGTTCGTAATAAGTTTAGGTATAGATATTTAGTAAAAGTGCAAAAAAATCTGATGAAGACAAATTATATTATAGCCAAATGGCTAGATCCATTTAATAAGGGTCAAACCCGCATAAAAATAGACGTCGACCCCTATAGTTTTAGTTAAGCTTTTTCTGTTAGTTTTTTCACCATAAATGAAAGCCAGTCTTTAGCTGTGTTTTCGTCTGGAAAATAGAGATTAGACATGTTTTCAACTATATCTTTATTGAAATCCTGACAAAATTTCTGATATTCAATATCAAGCTGGTATTTTTCGTTTTGAGATTTAGGCAGATACAAACTATTATCATGAAAAGAAATTAATACTTGGGAAAGCATAGGAAATTCAATTTGAAATGTTTTATTCATTAACGGATCTCCGGATAGGCTGTTAATATAAATACGGTTCCTTTATATCTTTTTAGTACTATAATCAAACTTTTAGTATGAATAAAGCCTTTTGTATTAGTAAGATAAGCTTTATAAGTTGTACCATACCCAACATCCTGTTTATATATACCGCTTAGCAAAAAATATTCCTGATGAGATGATAAAAATTCTCCTACATCTTCTTTATTATCTTCTATAACTTTTTTAATAGATTGTTCCGCAATTTTCATATTATAAAATTTTGAAACAGCTTTTGGGGTTATTTCATTTTTAAATCTATCAATCATATTTTCATCACTTATATCAATATGCCTTGCAATGGTATGCCCACCCAAAACTTCATGATACGATAAAGGACGGTTTAGAAATTTTTCATATTGCGTGTGGATTAAAGAAATGCCATAAAATGCTATTGGTATGCAAAATACGAATAAGCCTATTAATATAAAATGTTTTAGCTCGAGTTTTTTTATCATAAGTGGTTTTTATATTTAGACTTTTGTCAAAGTATATAAAAAATTAAATTTATCAAGAAAAATTTTACAATAAAGCTAAATCAAGTTTTTCAGGGAGTATATTAAACCATATTTCAAATGCATATCTGGCTTGCTCAATTAACAACTCTTTGCCACTTAATAAAACATTCTTAGTCAGAATATCTTCATGAGCATAAGTTGCATCTATAACCTTAGTATCCTGAAATTTTTCAATTATTTGATAATAAGTATCTGACCTTGGAATAGCTATTATTATTAAATCATATACTTTAGCTACATTGTTTATGTTACCAATGTAATTAGCATTAGTAATGGTCTTTATTGACCTATTACAAAGATCAATATTGCAAGCTGGTATTTCATCACAAAGCGCTTCTATTGCGGCTTTTGCATACCCACCTGCCCCAACCACTAAACAGTTATTTACTTTAATACCTTTAAGTTTATTACGCGTTGCTATATAATCAGTATTATAGCCGTACAATTTACCATTTTTAATATGTACTGTATTACATGCCCCAGTTTTTATAACTTCTTGTGAAGCATAGTCTAAATATTTTAATATTTTTTCTTTGTATGGAATTGTTACATTAAATCCTAAATAATCTGCAAATTTTTTTGTCTCTATAAAATCTAAAAATTGCTCATCATTTAAAGAAGATTGCAAATATTTACAGGGAAGTTTATACTTATTTAACCATATATTATGGATTTTGGGCGATAAAGTAAATTCTAGAGGGTATCCAATAACTGTAAGCTGAGGCATTTTATGGCTAAATCTAACCTTCTAACGTTTAAAAAATATTATTTAGGCTTAATACTAAAGTTTAAATGGTACTTTATAATAATGCAAGTGGCAATGTTTGGCTGGGCAGTGCAAGAATCATTATCACCTTATTTTACAATGAGAATTTTAGATATTCTTACCGACCCAAATGTTGATAAATCCAATGTATTTCAAAAACACCAAACTTTTTTCTATATATCGCTTTTGATTTATTTCTTAATTGAAGTAGGTCATAGGGGTCATGAATATATTGCAGGTAAATTTTATCCTAAATTAAAAAGGCATGTAAGAGTGAGCATAATGGAATATACCGTTGGGCATTCTCATGAATTTTTCATTGAAAACTACAGCGGTTCTATTTCCAATAAAATTGCAAGGCTCGCAGACGGCATTCAGGATATATCTGAAAAAATTATATGCGTTTTTGTACCAGTATTAATATCACTTGTAATAACTTGCATTTATCTGTTTAACACAAGTAAATTCTTAGGATATGGCATTATTACCTGGTTTGTTTGTTACATGGGCCTTTTCATTATTTGCGCTAAGAAAAGTCAGAATTTAGCAGAATTACATTCCCAGCAGGTCACATTACTAAATGGTAAAATTGTAGATATACTCACTAATATGTTTACAGTTAGGCTTTTTTCAAGAAAAGCATACGAACTTGAACGGTTAAGCCATGAAAATCTGCGTGAAATGAAGGCTTACCGAAAGTCTGCACTCTTTAACTTTAAACTTAATACAGCATTAACACTTATAACAATAGCTTTTATCGTATATATGGTAGCAGGTGGTATAATGCTTTGGCAGCATGATTACATTACACTTCCGGAAGTAGTGTTATCAATATCATCTTTATATATAATTGGTATGGTTTGGTATATGGGCTTTAACCTTATACCGTTTTATACCCAGCTAGGGGTTTGTAATGAAGCCCTGGACTTACTAAGGGAAAAACACCAGGTTGAAGATATCAATACTCCTAAGCCACTTCATATAACCGATGGCAAAATCGAGTTTGCAAATGTTACATTTGAATACGCGAATAACAAGAACGTACTCAAAAACTGTAATTTAATAATACCTGCAAACCAAAAAGTTGGGCTTGTAGGGCTTTCTGGATCAGGTAAAACAACGTTTTGCAGCCTTATCATAAGGCTTTTCGATATTACTTCTGGTAAAATTACAATAGATGGCATTGATATTAAAAATGTTTCGCAAGATGATTTAAGAGAAAATATTGCCTACATTCCACAAGATTTAGCAATGTTTCATAGATCAATCATGGAAAATATAAGGTATGGAAGGTTAAGCGCAACTGATGAAGAAGTAGTTGAGGCTGCGAAAATTTCAAAAGCTCATGATTTTATTATAAGCCTTCCTGATGGCTATGATACCATGGTTGGTGAAAGAGGCTCTAAATTATCAGGCGGTCAAAGACAAAGAATAGCAATAGCAAGAGCTATTCTTAAAAACTCAAAAATTATAATCATGGATGAGGCAACAAGTGCGCTAGATTTAATCACCGAGCATGAAATTCAAAAGAACCTTTATAAAGGCATACATGACAAAACTTTAATAGTAATTGCGCATAGAATATCCACTCTTACTGATATGGATAGGATTTTAGTATTTAGACATGGCGAAGTAATTGAAGACGGTACTCATACTGAATTACTTAATCATAAAGGGCATTACTATGATCTTTGGTATAAGCAGTCACAAGCGGAATAATTTTAAAGTTTACGGTTTAAATATAGTAGTTTGGTGGGTCAGTCCTAAATGGTCATATGCCATGGAATTGGCAACCCTTCCACGTGAAGTTCTAGATATAAAACCTTGCTGGATTAGAAACGGCTCTATAGTCTCTTCTATAGAATCTTTCTGTTCATACATTGCAGCCGCCATTGCTTCAATACCAGCTGGTCCCCCATTAAAATGCTTAATAAGAATTTCTAGGTATTTTCTATCATTATAATCTAAACCTGATTTATCTACCTCAAGCTTATCAAGGGCAAATGATGCAACTTTTTCGCTTACGCTTTCATTTGGATAGTGTATTTGGGCAAAGTCCCTAATTCTCCTAAGTAAACGTAGCGCTATTCTTGGGGTACCACGTGATCTTTTAGCTATTGTAAGCGCCCCTTCATCATTTAGATCCATTTTCATGATTTTAGCACCACGACTTACAATCATCATAAGTTCGTCATGATTATAAAACTCTAGCTTTAGTGGAATTCCAAATCTATCTCTTAGCGGATTACTCAGCAGCCCTATTCTTGTTGTTGCCCCCACTAAAGTAAATGGTGGTAAATCAATTTGTACTGATCTTGCAGAAGGACCTTCACCTATCATAATATCAATCGTATTATCTTCCATTGCTGGGTACAATACCTCTTCAATATTAGTATTAAGTCTATGAATTTCATCAACAAATAGCACATCTCCAGCTTCTAAACTTGTAAGAAGGGCAGCTAAATCGCCTGCTTTGCTAATAATAGCGCCTGAAGTAATTCTAATATTATTACCAAGCTCTTTTGCAATAATTTGAGCAATTGTTGTTTTGCCTAGACCAGGAGGACCATATAAAATTACATGGTCTAAAGAATCCCCTCTAGACTTTGCTGCATTTATAAATACTTCTAAATTACCTTTTATTTGGCTTTGTCCTACAAAATCACGTAAATATGATGGTCTGATAGTTTGATCTATCATTCCCTCATCATCTAACATATCGCTTGAAAGGATTCCTGCATTTTTCATTTAGATAGTTCCCTCAGTGATAATCTTATAAGTTCTTTTGTGTCAGCATTATCATTAGCCTTAACCACGTTTGCAACAACTTTGCTTGCATCATATTTACTATAACCCAGTGTCACAAGTGCAGCAATTGCATCTTCATGAGCAGGTTTTATATTATTTACCATTTCAACATACGAAGTTGGCGTAATTGTAGCTATTTTATCTTTTAATTCTACAATAATACGCTCAGCTGTTCTAGGACCTATGCCATTAATTTTAGCAAGGCTTGTTTTATTACCAAGCATAACGTCTTTGGCAAATCCTTCAAAATCAACATGGCTTAATATATTTAAAGCAACTTTAGGACCTACACCCTTAACCGTAATAAGCATTCTAAACCAGCTTAAATCTGTTCTGTTTAAAAAACCATATAAGCTAATCTGATCTTCTCTAACTATCGTTTCAATATATAATTTAACAGGATTTCCATCTAGTTTTTCTGCAGTTTTTACAGCGCAAAAAACACGGTATCCTACACCACCTACATCTAAAATTACTTCGTCGTCGATGATTTCTGGAATTCCCTTTAAACTTGCAAACATGTAATAACCGCTTTTTAGTTTTGTTTTTGGTTTATAGTAAGCTTGACCTTATTAATCTGGTTATTGATTTTCTTTTGAATTTCAAACTTACAAGAACCTATCTCAATTACTTCACCTTCTTCAGGTAAACGCTCAAGCAAGTACATAATCAGACCTGCAACAGTATTTGCTTTATCTTCAGGAAGACCAAGCTCTAAGTCACGGTTTAAGTCTCTTACATTAAGATTACCCATCACAACATATTCCGTATCTGATATTTTAGTCATATGTTCTTTTGCTATATCATGCTCGTCTTCTATTTGACCCACAATTTCTTCTAAAATATCTTCGAGTGTCACTAAACCCATAAGCACGCCATATTCATCTATAACTAAAGCGAAATGTGTTCTTTTAGTTCTAAAATGTTCTAACTGATCTTTAAGCAGCGTAGTATTTGGAACATACATAGGCTCGCTTGTATATTTCATTATATCAATTTTACTGATATCGGTTTTATTATCATTAATTGCTTTTAGCAGACTTTTAATATGCAGAATACCAACTATATTATCAGAGTTATCTTTCCATAGTGGAATTCTCGAATGCGGATAATTCAGACATAATTTAATAATATGGTCGATTGAATCATTTGCATTAATCATTTTCATACTTGATCTGTGAATCATAATCTGCTCAACGTTTACGTCACTTAAATCAAGTACGCCACCTAGCATATCCCTATCACCTTTTTTAACAGAGCCTTCCTTTCTAGAAAGTTCAATAGCTCCTCTTATAGCTTCATTACCCGACATAATGGAGTCTTTTGCCTTAAGTTTAAGTGCAGTCATTAGGGTTTCACCAATCCAGCGGATTGCAATACTCACTGGCGCACAAATATGTACAAGGAACATAATAATTGGTGATATTGCAATCGCTACTTTTTCAGGGTGTTCAAATGCATATATTTTTGGAAATACTTCGGCAAATATGAAAATTAAAACCGTCATTAGTACAGTTGCATAGATTACCCCTTCATCACCGAAAAGCTTCACTAAGAATGTAGCAACAATACCTGATGCCAGAACGTTTACGGCATTATTCAAAAGCAAAATTGTTCCAATTAGCTTTTCTTTATCCTCACGAAGCTGAAGAACTGTCTCTGCTCTTTTATCTCCCTGAGTTTTAAGATGGTGCATTTTCGCCTGCGAAGCTGCGGTAATTGCAGTCTCTGCTGCCGAAAAAAATCCCGCTATAAGTAAAAGACCAAAAGTCGAAAGAGAAAGTAAAAGTATAGATTCCATATATTACTACAATAAAATTATTCACTACCATATATTATGGCTTTTAAAAAAGATTCCTTATTAAAAAATACTAAATCATCTTCTTTTTCACCCACACCAATTGCTATAATTGGCAATTTAAATTGATCTGTTATAGATATAACTATACCGCCTTTAGCAGTACCATCAAGTTTTGTTACAATAATTCCTGAAATTTTTATATATTCTTTAAAGCTTGCAACTTGCTTAATTGCATTTTGCCCTGTTGTGCCATCAATCACAATTATGTTTTCAGTAGGAACATTTGGCAAAACTTTATCAACAACACGCGCTATCTTGGAAAGCTCATCCATTAAGTTAAGCTTGTTTTGCAGCCTTCCAGCTGTATCTATTATAAGTAAATCATAGTTTTCAGCTTTTACTTTTTCCGCTGCTTCAAAAGCAACGCTTGCGGGATCCTGGTTTTCTTTACCTATGTATATATCTACATTAAGTTTATTACACCATGATTTAATTTGCTCAACTGCGGCGGCTCTAAATGTATCGCATGCTACAACTAATACCTTTAAACCCTGATTTTGATAAATTTTAGCAAGCTTTGCTGATGTGGTTGTTTTACCATTACCATTAACACCGCACATAATAATAACTGAAGGTGAGGTTTTAAATTCTAAGGTTTTTTCAGAATTGCTCATTAAGCTTTCTAATTTTTCATAAATGTAATTTCTTACTTCTTCTGAAACGTTATCACCATCAAATTTCTTTTTCCTTAAACCTTCAGTAATACTAAAGGATATTTCTGTTCCAATATCTGAACTTATAAGCAAAGTTTCTAGATCTTCTAATGACTCATTATCGATTTTTTTTGCAGTAAATATTGAAGTGATTTGTTTACCAAATTTTGAAGTCGTAGACTTTAGCCCCGATTTTATTTTGGCAAACCAACTTAGTTTTTGTTCGTTATCAGACATTTAAATACTTTTGCTTACCAGGAATCCGTCCTGAATACCTGTAATTACAACATTAAGCAATGTACCAGAAGTATAAGATTCTTGCAAGATTACCGGAAGGAAATTTTCGGTTTTTCCTGTACCATCAGCCTCAACTAATACACTCATCTCCATGCCTACAAATTCTTTAAGCCTTTTTTCTAGTTCAAGTTTTGCAAGCTCTCTTAAAACTTCAGCCCTTCTTTTTCTAACTTGCTTTTCAACTTGCGGCATTTTAGCAGCAGGAGTACCTTCTCTTTCAGAATATGGGAACGAATGTAAGTGCGAAATTTGAGCCTCAACAATTAACTTACTGGTGTTTTCAAACATTTCATCAGTCTCTGTTGGAAAACCTGCAATAATATCCGCACCAAATATAACCTTATTATTAAGCTGCTTTGCCTTTTTACAAAATTCTATTACATCTTCTCGTGTGTGCCTTCTCTTCATGCGCTTGAGAATCATATTATCACCAGCCTGAAGGCTAATATGTAAGTGCGGCATAAATCTTGGTTCATTTGCCAGCATATCCATTATATCATCATCAATTTCCGCAACATCTACTGAAGATAACCTTAACCGCGGCAGATCAGGTACAAGCTTAAGCAGCCTCTTCATCATCTGACCTAAATTTGGATTTCCTGGTAAATCCTTACCATATGATGTTATATCAACGCCTGTAAGTACTATCTCTTTAAAACCTTGCTCAACTAAGTGCTTTACCTGATGGACAATTTCACCCATTGGAATGCTTCGGCTATTACCTCTGCCATAAGGAATAATACAGAATGTACATCTATGATCGCAACCATTCTGAACCTGTATAAAACCTCTGGTCTTACCATCAAAACTTTTGATTAAGTGACTTGCGGTTTCTTTGACTGACATTATGTCGTTTACCAACACTTTCTCAGTTTCAGTATTTAAGTAATTAGCTTTATCTAGCTTTTCTTCGTTACCTAACACAAGGTCAACGCCTTCTATATCCGAATATTTTTGAGGTGCAATTTGAGCAGCGCACCCAGTAACCACTACTTTATAGTCTGGATTTTCTCTAATAAATTTACGGATTGCCTGCTTTGCTTGTCTTTCAGCTTCTTTGGTTACAGCGCAAGTATTGAAAACAACTGTATTTTCTTCAATATTACTGCCCAGTTTTTCTCTAATTACTTCGCTTTCAAATGCATTTAATCTGCATCCGAATGTGACTACTTCTAGTTTTGTCATTGATTTTTATAGATTTTTAAAATAATTATCTCAAAGTTAACAGGAATATAAGCTATTTTCTTAAAATTATCAACTTAATTTGGTGCAAAATTTCTTATTACCGAATCTATATTAAGGGCGCTTTTAAACCTACCGCCAGCTCCCTGAACATTCATGATAATTATAGAATTAGGAGCATTTTGAAAAGGAATACCCTGCATTGTAAATGCAGCAGGTGTGATGAATGCCAGCTTTGGCATATCAAAATTAATAAGACCCTTACCCGTAGTATACTGTGTTGTATAAGTAAGATTATCAGACTTAACATTACCATTATTAATTACAAACTTACCTTTAAGGTTTTTAATATCAGTAAAACCAGTAGATGCTGCTCTTGCGCCAATAATTTTGACAAGATCCTTGGTTAAATTATTTTTAAATTTAGCAATATTAAAAATAACACTATCAATATCTGTTTCTAATATTTTAATATTGTCCGCTGCAATATCTACATTTCCGTTCATATTATTTATATAGTTAAATATTGAATAACCGTTTGTTTTGATTTTCCCTGACAGGGTAAAAGCACCTGATAAATTTGGAAAAAATTTAGTATCCTGATCTTCAGTAAGCTCAAAATCTGCATTTTGAAGTACAAATGATAAATCTAGTGCATTGTTATAATTTTTAAAATAACCACTAAAATTGAAAGTACCGCCAAATACATTGAATTTTGATTGTTTTATACTCATATTTGATTGAACAAATTCTGTAGATAATTTTACAGATTCCAGAGGAACCTTTTTATAAACAATTCTATCACCAATCATATCAAACGTGCCGTCAAATTTATCCCATTTAGGAAAATCAAAGGTACTGGTATTCCACAAAAAAGCCCCAAGATTTGATAGCTTCATGTTATCAAGACTCACATCTCTTCCAAAATGCCTGAAAATTTCAGTATCTAAATATGATACATTACTCTTAATGACTAAGTAAGGTCTGGCTTTAGAGTTATTCAGTAATGCAGATAATGAAAGCTTAGCCTGCTCATCATTTACATTAAATCGGTTTACAATCAACTGGTTTTTAGTATAGCTGACATCTACAGAAAGATTTTCGATCAATTTATCATTAAATGTAAGATTCTGAAAATTAAAGATAATTCTATTATCGCCAGTTACATATGAAAGGCTATTTAAAAACGACTGCGGTGTATTAGCATCTGTATAAAACAGACTGTCTAAAGCATCATATATATTTGGCGCCAAGCCCATTTTAGTTAGATTCATATTATTGACATTAATAATACTTTCAGATTTATCTGTTGAAAGCTTTAGATTTGCAGCTATTCCCACCCCATCAATAGCTAAGCTTTTAATAGCAATAATAGATGCTTCTTTGTTTAACTCATATGATATATCTAAAGCTAATGCCGCATCCTTAGAAAGCTCTACGTTTGCTCTATATGATACCAAATAGCTTACCAAATCTTTGAGCAGCTTACTTTGAGAGGTTAAGTTGACATTTAAACTGCCTTTAGCAACTAAATTTTGGTCATCAAATCCCGCCTTAGCTGTCATTGAACCGGAAGAGCCTGTTAAAGATAAATCCTGTAAATTAAGTCCTTTCGATGATTTAACAAGTAACAGCTTGAAATCATCATAACTATCGCCATGTATTTTAATATTTTTAGCAAAAATAGCATAACCATTTGTACTAGAAGAGTTAAAGTTTAGTAGCGCCTGTTTAAAGAACCCATTTTGCAAATCATCAAGCTTCTTGCCCCAGTTTATAGATTCAAGATTAACCGTCGAAATATTTAGACCATTACTGATTTTCTTTAAATTGCCTGTACCTTTAACAATACTTCCATCAATTGTTTTAAATTCAGTTACACCTGAATCTGCATAATAGTTGGCATCAATTTTTAGCGACTCTTCGAATAAGTTATTTTTGATATAATCTGGGAAAGATTCAAAAACAGTATCATTAATAAGATCAAAATTAGTAATATTAACTTTAATACTGGATAAATTTTTGTCCTGAGCTAATTTAGATATTTCAACACCCTTACCTTTTACTACAAACTCAAACGTATCACCCAAACTTCCTTCAAACGAGAGGGCTTCATTATTAACATAATATCCATTAAATTTGTATCGTCCGAAACTATTATTCAGGCTAAATGTTACCCTTCCCAGACCATGTTTTATTAAATGACCCTTGTCATCTTTTACATTGATATTGCCTAAAAAATCATTAGTTATCAGAGCATTCTCGACACTTAAACCCGATGCAACTGTGTTGGTCGCAGCAAAATTTAAAAACTCATCGATATTAATATACCCGCCTCTAATTGTAACTTTATCTATATTTTTGGAGGTTTGATTAGAGACAACAAGTTTTGCAACTGATACTAAACTAAAGCTAAACTCTAAGTTATCAGATTCTAAAATTGTCTTGTTTTCAAGTGTTTTAATAATAGCATTATTAAAACGTATTTTGGGAAATGGCAGGTAGCTAAGCTCTGTGTCTGTATCTGCTGAAAACTTGTATTTATCTGACAGCGATGCAGTTATTGAGGCTGTATTAATAGCTTTTTTCGTTACCACAAACGTAGTAAGTCCAAATATTGAGAATATGGATAATAAAATCGTAATTAATCTAATTATATGTTTCATTGCTATATTTTATAAAAAATGCCACAAAATTTACCTGCATATTTTGCAAGCTTTTTAAAATTTAGCGTGCAAGCATAAGCTAATACTTTTGCCAGAGTAGCACAGAAAATCCTGATTTTCAATATATTAGCAGAAAGGAATCCTTTATATTTATATTCAATGTAAATACGGGAGTTTGTAGATGCAATATTTTTAAAAACTTCAAGTTTCCAAGAAGGCTTTGAAGACTTCCCGACAAGATGCATGCATTTTGAATCATTTACAACCATTGCATACGAACCGTTTTTATAAACACTTATACAAAAATCATCATCTTCATGGAATAAGAAGATATTGGGGTCAAATAACTGATGCTGCCTTAAATAATTGATTCTTATAATATAAAATGCACCAGAAATAAATTCAGCACATATATCACCTTCCATTTTCTTACTACATAAACCGTTATAATTTCTTTTAAAAATATTTGGTTTATAGGTAAGCATTTCACTACCTTTTCCATCATAAAGTTTTGGCGCAAATACTGCCGCATCTGGATACTTACCAGCTGCATTAATAAGGCTTTGCAACGTATCTGAATTTAAAGCACAATCTGGGTTTATAATTGCTATAAATTCTGCATCTGTTTGATTCTCAAAAATTTTCTGCAAATTATAATTATGCCCTTTACCAAACCCCAGGTTTTTTGGTGATATGTAAAGATTCACATCATAATCTTTTATAGCACTCTCAATACCACTATCCTGACTATTATCACATATATAGATCGGTATATTTTTTGGTACAGTTTCCAGTAAGCCCTTAATAATATGAGAGCTTTTGTAAGTTACTATTGAAATAGCAATTTTTGACGAAGTAACAGTATTGTTCATTTTCTTGTAATAATATATTGAATTTTATACATTTTATACATTATAATAGGTATCTATATATAACTATTTATTTAACTTTGCACGGATAAATCTAACATGAATGGTTTTGAACTCAATAAAATTGCCGCTTCAATAATAGTTGCGGGTCTAATCGCTATGCTTTCAGGGTATGGAGCAAAAATGTTCTTTTACGAAGGTCATCATAAAGAGGTTAAAAGAGGCTATCAGGTTGAGGTTACAGAAGATAGCGGTGCAGCTGATAGTGGCACTAAAGGACCTAAGATTCCAGCTTTTGAAATTGGCAAGCTTATGGCTGCAGCCAATGCTGAAAACGGCAAAAATATTTTCAAAAAATGCGCAACTTGCCACGATCCTAATAAGGGAGGACCAAATAAAGTTGGTCCTGGTATCTGGAATGTAATTAACCATCCAAAAGCTGCACATGATGGTTATTCTTATTCAGAGGCTTTAAAAGCAATGTCTGACCAAAAATGGGGATACGAAGAGTTATTTAAATTCATATATTCCCCTAAAGACTATGCAAAAGGTACAAAAATGGGGTTTGCCGGGCTTAAAAAACCTGAAGAAATTGCTGATCTTGTATCTTATTTAAGAACTTTAAGTGATAGCCAGGCAGCACTTCCTGCAGCAGATTTAATAACTAAAGCTGTTGAGTAAGCAATATAACAAATATTTTTGTACAATTTTTAAAGATAATACTTGCCAAGCTTCTAAAAATAGTATAAAAAGATTTTCCATGTGGCCCCTTCGTCTAATGGTTAGGACATTACCCTTTCACGGTAGCAATACGGGTTCGAATCCCGTAGGGGTCACCAATAATTATTCTATTACATTCCCATATTAATTTAAAATTGATTTTTAGCGTTTATAATGCTATTAAATATATTGTAAACAGTAAACTATGCTTGTTATTATTAAAGCATTTTACTAGCTTAATAGATATTTAAAAGGTTATTCAAATGACATTTAAGGCAGTTGTATATAAACCAGCTAAAAGCGCTATGCAATCAGGTAAAAATAATTCTAAAAATTGGCTCTTAGAAGTAGATAACCAGGGCGGACGTTACATTGATAGCCTTATGGGATGGACAGGCAGCATTAATACAGCTACACAAATTAAACTGAAATTTCCTACTATGGAAGACGCTTTAAGATATGTAAAAAATAATTATACAGATTATGAAGTTCGACTACCAAATTCGCATCTTATTACTCCTAAAAATTACGCTGATAATTTTCTTGATTAAAAAACACCCACAACCAAAAAGTTAAATCCTTAATTTTTTGCTATTGTGATTTGAATTTTTTTGCGTTAATATTAATTTATTAACTATAAGAAAGGAGGGTTGTATGGTTGATACAACAATTGAGAATCAGGATCACACAGAATGCGCTGTTCAAAAAGGTGGTTTCTTTGGGATTATAAGAGAATTTTTCCATGGCTTACTAAATATCATTAAAACATATTTAATAGAATACAAGGAAGCTCAGCATGAAGAAAATACTGCTCAAAATTCTGATGATCACATAACTCCTAATCATAATAATGAACATGCTGATCAGCATACACATAAGGAAGAACCTCCATACGAGGATAACACACCTGATTACTACGTTTCATAGAACGCCAGAGGGTTTTATAAAAGACAATAAAACCCTTTTTATATCTTTTAAAACACCTCAAAAAATACTATTTTATGATTTACATTAATCGTAAAATAATTTTGTAATGCAAGATAACCAAATTTTATCACCTAATCATTCATCTATTGTTCTGGCATCTGCAGGAAGTGGGAAAACTACTTTACTAAAGAACCGTTATGTATCTCTAATCAAAAATAACATAGACCCCAAACGCATAGTTTGCCTTACATATACAAATAATGCCGCAGAAGAAATGAAAGAGCGTATAAGCAGTGAGCTTGGGGAAATGCTTGATTTAAAGATTTTTACAATTCATAGCTTTCTACTTAGCATACTTAAAGCCTTCCCTTATGAGGCAGGATTAGACCCAGACTTTGAAATAGCTGACGATGATAGTATTAGACAAGTTTTATATCAAAATATCAATGAAATTACAAAAATCGCTTCTAAGCTAACTATTAGCCTTGATTTGAATATTGAAGGTTTATTAGATTTAACAAATAAAATTGTAAATTATGAATCTTTCGATTTTAATCCTGCAAATCTAAGAAGTCATACTTTTAAAACTATCAGAAATAACAACGAATATTCATTAGATGATCTAGAACTACTAAATATTTCTCTTACTCAGGACTTACTTGAATTTAAAGTTAAACTTAATGATATTTTATCACAGGAAATTGGCAGGAAACGTATTACATTTTCACAAATTATTTCTAAGGCAGAAAATTTATTAAATAATCCTGATATTAAAGAATGGGTATTGTACAAAATTGATAGCGGCATAGATCATTTAATGATAGATGAGGCTCAGGATATAACCATTGATCAAATTAGAGTACTTCAGTCGATAATTGATAATTGTATATCTGATGAAAGTAAATCAATTTTTATTGTAGGCGATATTAAGCAGTCTATATATAGCTTTCAGGGTTCAAACTCTGATTATTTCTTAAAATTCCTAGATAATGTTATAAATCAGCTAAAGTTTCATAATAAAAGCCATTCAATCGAATATTTAAACTCAACTTATAGAAGCTCTAAAGCCATTATAGACTTTGTTAATGATTATTTTAACAACCCCTCATCGTTATCTGCTCTAAAGGTTACAAATGATTTTACGCATAACACACTTAACAACCTTGATGGCAAAATTGTAAAACACATAATTAATTCCAAAACTGCAAAGAATGACATAATAGCATCTAAAATTATTGAAATAATTCATGAAAAACTTTCTCTTGGTGAAAAATTAAACGATATAATGATACTAGTTAGAAATAGAGGCACATTATTTTCAACTATTAAAGATTATTTAGACTCTAATAATATAAAATACTTATCACGCGAATCTATAGTAATGAATGACCACCCATTATTTAAAGATATTATTACTATAATTCGCCATATATTTTTAAACATTACAGATTTTAGCATTAACCGTATACATCATATCTATCCAGACTACGAAAATTTTAGATCTTATATCTTAGAAAATAAGCTAAGTATAATGGAATTTTTAAGTATATTTTATAAACAATACTGCAATTGTTTAAGATCGCTTTATAATGAGTTTGATAGGATATATGATATTTCTTATAGCTTTATTTACAAAGAATATGCAGGGTCAATCATAGAGTTGCTTGAAAAAATGTTAGGCTTTGCAAAAATTGTTTATATCGAAGCTGAAGGTGAAGGTGTAAAACTTATGACAATTCACGGATCCAAGGGACTTGAAAATAAATTTGTAATAATTGCAGATTTTGATAATAAAGTGAATACTGGATCTAACAAGTTTGAATATTCACACGAAAACAAGACTTTCATATATAATGTAAAAAGCTCTCTTCGTTCAAAAAGTTTTGAATCAATTTTACAAGAGCAAAAATCACTAATGCTTGAAGAATCAGAGCGGCTTACATATGTTGCTTTTACTAGAGCTAAAGAAGAACTTCATATTATATGTAAAAGTTAATTATATAGTTAAAGTATTTGAATTATGGTACAGGAATGACGAGCGAAGCTGAGTCAAACCTAGGTGAGTGAGGAAATAATGCATACCAGAATTATAAAGACTTAACTATACTGCCCTTTCTGCTGCATTATGTTGTATGTCTTCATTATTCCTATAATTGGCATTACCGTCTACATCATCAACACCATCTACCCTCATGCCCATAACATTATTTTTTTTCATTACTTTATCTACCATTTTAGAAATGAAAGGAGTTTTTTTGAGTATCCATGATAAAGGTGTATAAAAATTCAAAAATTCAGCCATACTAAACTTAAAATGCAGTATCAGATGAACTCCCATAGTAGCAATCACACCCAAGATCATGCATGTTAGTCCCTTAATCAAGCCTTTTTTAATTCCTATTATCATACCTGCTATAATACTAGTGATCATAAGCCCTTTAGGCATCATAATGCTGTAAAAACTTTTACAACAATCAATAAATTTTTCTTTAAAAGATCTTGATTCAATTTCTTTAAAAAGTTTTCTCATCCTGGCAGCATCATTTTTCAACATTGTACTTAGTATTTGATCCTGCAAATGATCTTTAACAGCACCTGCTCCTTCTTCTAGAATGTATGATTTATTTTTATACAGAATTTGTCTTGAGTTATCTAATTTTTTTTCTCCTGTGCAATTTGTGAAGTTAGTTTTACGAAATGAACATTGAGAGAAATTTGTATTATGTAAGTTACAATCAATAAATTCTGTATTGATAAATACTACATAGGATAAATCAATATTTGATAAATCCTCATTTTTGATAATGTTATCATTTTTGTCTCCTATTACATATATGCCCTGAAAATTGTGCGATGCATTATTACGATAATATACATCCATTGCTGGCAATAGATTACCTCTGTAATCTCTTCTTACAACTTTGCACACTTCTACAAATTCACTTACGCTTAGACAACGCAGGTCTATGTTTATATTTGTCATATTCAATTATTATTTTGAGTTTCTATTATTATATTATAATGAAAGTAGAAATTTTTTGAGAGAAAAACCGCTATCATGGAATATATATTCAAGTGTAATAGCAAGAATTCCTGATATTATTGCGCAAATTAAAAGCTTTTGTTTAATTTTAGGATTTTTAGGCGCAGAAGCTGCAAAGTGTTCCTTATTATCTTTATTTGTTTCCACTGAAAATGGAAGTATAGCAAATATTAAAGTAAAAAAGGTCATAGTAAAAGTGGCTAAAAAATTGAAAAATCTTGTTGATACTTCAATAACGTCCACTGCTTTTACCTAATAATTTTTAATTTGCTATTTTTATTCTGACTAACAGGCTTTATTTTTGCAAGTAAAATTTCCCTTTGGCAGTATATATCTCAACTATTTTTAGTTGGCAATAGGGGTAAAGCAAAATTTTTTAATTATTTTCTAAGATGCTGACTTTTCAATATATTCTATAATTTTTGATGCAACATCAATACCTGTTACCTGCTCAATGCCTTTTAACCCAGGAGAAGAATTCACTTCAATTACCTGAGGACCTCGCTCAGACCTTAGCAAATCAACTCCAGACACACCAAGACCCATAATTTTAGCGGCACGAACTGCCATATCTTTTTCTTCGTCTGTCAGGATTACTTCTTTACCAACGCCACCTCTGTGAATATTAGCCCTGAACTCACCTTCGCGCATGGCTTTACGTTCCATTGCTGCAACTACTTCATCACCAATTACAAAGCATCTAATATCTGATCCAGAAGCTTCCTTAATATATTCCTGAACCAAAATATTAGCTTTAACACCCTTAAATGCGCCAATTAGATTTTCTGCGCTTGAGTCTGTTTGAGCAAGAACAACGCCTAAACCTTGAGTACCTTCCAAAAGCTTAATGATAAGTGGCGCTCCACCAACTTTTTCAATAAGACTTTTTGTATTTTCATTAGAATGGCTAAACATTGTAAGCGGTATTCTAACATTGTGACTGGCTAATAATTGCAAACTCCAAAATTTATCACGTGAGTTTAAAATTGCGTGCGACTCGTTTACTGTAAACACCTTTTTAAGCTCAAACTGCCTAACTAAAGCTGCCCCGTAATGCGTTATTGACGCACCAATTCTAGGAATTATTGCGTCAAAACTGTCAATTTTTGATTCTTTATGCCATATGGATACGCCATCTGAAGTGACCTTCATATAAAATTTTAGCGTATCCATTATAACAGCATTATGTCCCCTACTATTTGCAGCTTCTACAAGCCTTTTGTGGGAATATAACTTATGATTTCTGGCTAATATGAGTATGTTCATTAATTTACTGTTTGAGAATTATCATCCACATTATATAGTTTACTAAAATCTATAGGTTTTAGCAACAAAGGAGGGAATCCACCTTCTCTAACTGCATCACTTATAATTGCTCTCGCATATGGAAATAATAAGCTAGGGCAATACACAACTAATATATTCTTTTGCATTTCTTCTGGAATTGAAGAAATATCAAATAAACCTGCATAAGCTACCGATACCAAGAACAATACATTATCACTTTCATTTTTCGCTGTAGCAGTAACATTTAGAGTAACTTCAAAGTTACCTTCCTCAAATTTTTGAACATTTACATTAACATCCAAAGCAATTTTAGGCATTTCTTGTTGAATTAAAGATAAAGGTGCGCCAGGACTTTCAAATGATAAGTCTTTTAAATACTGAGCATTTACTTCAATATTGAAGTCCACTTCTTGTGGTGATTCTTGTTCTGACATAGTAATACCTTGAAAAATATAAAAATTATATGGAAAGATGTTTTTTGAACTCTTCCACGACTTCTAAATAAAGTTTCTTTTTAAATGGAACGATGATATTTGGCAAGTCTTTTACATCTGACCAGCGCCATTCCGTAAACTCTGGATGATCTGTTTCAATGTTAATTTCTTCGTCTTTACCATTAAAATGCATTAAAAACCAAAGCTGTTTCTGCCCTCTATATTTTCCGCCCCATACTTTTGTCATTAAATAGTCTGGAAGGTCATAGTAAAACCATATTTTACTTTTAGAAATAATTTCGGCTGATTTTACGCTGGTTTCTTCAAAAAGCTCTCTAAAAGCTGCATCTTCAGGACTTTCACCTTCGTCAATACCGCCCTGTGGCATTTGCCAGTATTCACTTTTCATATCACGACGTTTCGCAACAAAAACTTTGCCTTCATCGTTATACAACATAATACCTACCCCTGGTCTATAGGGTAATTTCAAATAATGCTGCGTGGTTGTCATATAAATAAAATCCTTCGACTAATTGATAATATCAGTGATTTTAACTATCTTGACATCACTTTTCTTTTTGTTTTTATCAATCCAGTTAGTAATAAGTCTAATTGATATTGGGTATGGTCTTATAATTGCATAAGCTCTGCCATTTTTTTGAGCATTTGCAACTAAAGTATTTAGCTGTTTATTTATATAATCTTCAGTGACTTCTGTGTCTAGAACTACTGGACTATTAATAAATCCTATTCCAAGAACTCTAAAGAGTTTAGCAATATCAATTTCAATGTTTGAGGCGCCATACACAACCTTTAGCCCCTTATCTTTCACAAGTTTATAAAATGTTTTTGCTTTATCAGATGAGGAGAATATTTCGTTACCAAATGTATAAAACCCTATGATTTTAGAGAATTTCTTGATGATAGCATTAAAGTTATCCTGATTTTGCTTGTTAGTGTTATAGCTTAATATAGATAAAAATCCTCTGTCTTCGGTTTTATAATCTTCTGGCTCAAGCGGAAGCTCAGCAAAAATATCATGCCCGTCGTTTGCGAATTCATTTTCCCAATATGGAATATTTGCTGAATATGTAGAAATTCCTATCGCTACTTCAGGAGGCAGGCTCAAAGACATCTTAGTTGCAGATTCACTTAACCCTAGATTTACAACAAGAAAAGCTACTTTTGGCAATACTTTATCTACTTTAGGCGTTGCTGGTTGTGTTGCAGCATCTGGTGTATTCGCCTGCATATTTTGGTTTGTAGTGTTTTCCTGCACTTTTTTATCTATAACTTGTGCATTCACAGTATCTGATTTTTTATCTCCTGCATTATCATTTTGAACTGCAGATACATCTTTTTTCTGCGCTTTATTAAAAACAATAAACTTATCTTCTTTTGTGTCGTAAACAACCTTTTGTGAATTTACTTCTGCTTTATCATCTCTGTTATTTTGCTCAATAGCATAAAAATAGATTATTGCCAAAACTACTAAAATCCACATAGCAGACGTTAAGTATTTAAAGGATAAGGCTAGGATGTTTTTTAGTTTATTTAGCATTTTTCGCACCCTTTATATTTTTAATAATACTGAATGTTTTCACTATATCTATAGCTCTTGCTAGTTGGAAATCCTTTTCATAAAACTCATTGTTTTTAGGAGCGCTACTCATAGCCTCAATTTCCTCATCTATAGCTTCATTTTTCAGATGCTTATTAAGTGATGATTCATTAATACTGATTTTTGGTGCATCTATTTTTTCAATTTTTGCCTGCTCAACAATAATATCTGGTGTTATACCATTAGCCTGTATTGAACGGTCTTTAGGCGTATAATAACGGGCTGTTGTCATTTTAATAGCCCCACCATTACTCATAGGTATAATACTTTGTACAGACCCCTTACCAAAAGATTTTGTACCAACAATAATTGCGCGTTTGTGGTCTTGTAAAGCACCTGCAACAATTTCAGATGCCGATGCAGAGCCACTATTAATGAGTATTACAATTGGCAGCCCATTAGTAACATCGCCACTTGAAGCCTCAAACTTATTTATATTATCAGGATTTCTGCCTTTCGTTGACACAATTGTTCCTGAATCTATAAAACTATCAACAATCATAATAGCCTGATCTAAAAGCCCTCCCGGGTTATTACGTAAGTCTAAAATTAATCCGCTTAGTTCCGCTTTAGATTCACTTGTTGCTTCTGCTTTAAGTTTTTCATATTCTCTGATTAACGACTCATGGGCTTTTTCTGTAAAACTATTAAGCTTAATATATGCTACATCACCAAATAACTTAGATCTTGTGGCTTTTACTTTTATAATTTCACGTTTAATTTCATATTCAACTGGTTCAGGCTTATTATGCTTCACAACAGTAATTTTTATTGAAGTCCCTGGCTTGCCTCTCATTTTTTCTACAGCTTCAATTAATGTCAGCCCAAATATTGGCTTACTGAAAATAGCTACAATTTTATCTCCAGCTTCAATACCCGCCTTTTCCGCAGGAGTACCTTCTATAGGGCTAATAACCTTCACAGCACCATTTTCCATGGTTACTTCTATTCCAAGACCACCAAATTCACCTTTAGTACTCTGTTTTAGTTCTTCAAAGCTTTTTTCATCCATATATGATGAGTGCGGATCTAATGAAGTTAGAATACCGTTTATAGCGGCTTCTACTAATTTTTTATCCTCTACTTCAGTAACATACTCTCTTCTAATTTTAGCATATGCTTCACCAAAAACTTTTAGAGAGTCTTTTGCATCTTTTGATAATTCAGGCTTATCTAAACTAAAAAGACTAGCATTAGAAACTGCATAACCTGAAGATACAAGTGCAATTGCAATAAAAAATAATTTTGTAAATTTCATATAAATCTCTTAATTTCCCTATAAAGTTTTATGTTTACCATCGCATAAAGGCATTTTTTCAGAATACTTGCAACCACAAAATCCTACTATTTTTGTTTCTGTTGCCTGATACCAAATAGGGCTGAAACCATGCTCAACGTGCGCTCCATCGCAAAATGGTTGAGTATTACTATAGCCACACGAACATATGCAATATGACTTACCCGCTTCTACTTCTATTTTATAGGATGCTTTTTGTACGATCTTTCTTTCCGACTTCATCTTTACTCTTTTGTAATAAAATATTGATTTTTTCAAAAATATATTAGACTATTTAAGTATAACAACAAAATATTATTTTTATATAACCTCAAAAAAATATTTACATGATCAAAAGATATTCATTAATTTTATCAATCGTCCTAACTTTTATTCTTATAATAGCGGTCGCAAACGATATTCTTGTGCCATTTGTTTTTGGCTTTATTTTTGCTTATTTATTCAGTCCTTTGGTAGAATTACTTGAAAAATTCAATATTTCCAGAACTGTCGGAAGCTCTGCGGTTATTGCAGGCGTTCTTCTGTTATTTGTACTAATACTTGTTACCTTACTGCCTTCTTTAATAGTGGAAGCAAAATCGCTATCCTTAATAACAAAAAAGCTTCCAAATATTCTTCGCGAAATGGTAATACCTTATGTTCAGGGCGCGGCTGAAAAGTTTGGTTTTAAACTGAACTTTAGCAACATGATGACAGATGCTAAAAAATCTGAGTATATGAGCAGTGTGTTTAACTACTCTTCAATGGGACTTAATAAAATTTACTTAACAGGTGTCAATTTAGTCAGCGCAATATCTCTATGGATGCTAACTCCTATCGTTGCGTTTTATTTCTTAAAAGATTGGGATCTTATCACTCGCAAAACTAAAAAAATTATCCCGCTTAAATATAAAAATTACTGTGATGAAATTTTAAGAGATATCAACAGAGTACTCTCTGGTTACATACGTGGTCAATTCTCTTTATGTTTTATCATGGCAGTATACTACTCTATAGCATTACTTATATTAGGTCTGCACAATGGTTTAGTGTTAGGTATTATTTCAGGTGCAGCAGTCCTTTTACCTTATGTAGGGGCAGGAATAAGTGCATTAATAGCAGTAGGGATAGCTGCTGCTCAATTTAAATCTTTAGATATGGTATTAATTACACTGGGATTGTATGTATTTGGTCAGGCCGTTGAAAGTAATTTCATAGCACCAAAGCTTATCGGCGATAAAATTAAGCTTAATCCTTTATGGCTTATATTTGCATTACTTGCAGGTGGAAATTTAATGGGATTATCCGGAATTATTATCTCCATACCAATAGCAGGTATTTTGGGTGTTGTCATAAGACATTTATTGGACTATTACTATAGATCCGAAGCTTATAACAGATAAGCTTTTATTATGTCAGGAAGTCTGGTAATGTCCCAAGAACATGAACAAATTATTATACCATTTAAAATTTCTCCTAAGGAAAATTTACTTATTAAAGCTGAGTGTAATAATTTTGCTATAAGATACTTAAGTTCATGGACCGAAATATTTCCAGAAGCTTACTGCACTATTTTGATTGGCTCAAAATCATCTGGCAAAACAGCACTAATTGAATATTGGCTTAAAAAACATAAATCATCTAAATTACTTAGCTTATCAAGAATGCAAAAATCATTAATGGATGAAATGGAGAAAGATAACTTTTTAGCCATAGATGATATACACAATTCTAAATCTCAGGAAAAGAAATTATTTCATATAATTAATGAAACCATAAGACAAAAAAAATATTTACTGATGACCTCTGAAAATAATAATTATGAAAATTATTTTAAAGTTCCAGATTTATTATCAAGGCTCAAAAGCTTTAACATCATTACCATATCTGAAATATCACCAGATATAACACATCAGATGCTTGCTAAATATTTGGCAGATCATCAAATCAGAGTTCCTTTTGATATATATTCTTTAATCAATATCGAATTTCAAGATTATAAACACATGCATGAGTTTTACACTGATCTTGTCCAAAGCATAAAAAAACATCGCGGTAGGCTTACTAAAAAATTTATTAAATCAGTTATAAGTAAATACACTGGTTAAAAAAATTTAATAACAACCAAAAATTTATATTCCATAATGCTATTTATTTTGATATAAATCTCGCTGTAACTATAGAATTTGTTTATTATGTACGCAGGTGTAAACCTATCTAATGTTTCCGTATACGGAATTGACACTTCATCAAAATCGCTTTTTCTCAAACATTTAGTGCTTGGGAAGAAAAAGGCTTCAACCGATATTAAAATACTTGAAAATATTTCTTTGAATATAAATCAAGGTGAAAAAGTAGGTTTTATTGGCACAAACGGGTCAGGAAAAAGCTCATTACTTAAAGCAATTGCAGGCATTTACCCTCCTTCTCAGGGAGATATAACTGTTAAAGGATCTGTAAATGCTATTATTGAAATGGGACTAGGCTTTGAAAATGAACTTAGCGGCAGAGACAACATTAAACTGGGTCTTATATATCAGGGCGGTCTTGCTCATTTAACACCTGATTTAGAAAAACAGATTATTGAATTTTCGGAGCTTGAAGAAAAAATTGATATTCCTTTTAAGTATTATAGCTCAGGAATGATATCCCGCTTGGCATTTTCTATTTCTGCTTTTATCGATTCAGATATATTACTACTTGATGAGGTTTTTGCTGCTGGTGACGTAGGTTTCATTGAAAAATCTTCAAATCATATGAAAAAACGCCTTCAAAATTCGGCCATTTCAATAATAGTCTCGCATTCACAAGATCTTATATTAGATACTTGCACCAGGTGCATTTGGTTAGAAAATGGCAATATTATCGCTGATGGAGATGCAGAGTATATAATGAAAGAATATAACCTCAAATGTCATAGTCAAAATGTTTAGTGCTTTAAAAAAAATTATATCTCTTAAATATTTAAGATCAGTGTATACCATTACTGTTTTAAAACTTAAAAGTCAGTATCAGGGATCATATTTTGGTATTCTGTGGAGTATGATTAACCCCATGGCATATCTGCTTGTAATGAGCTTTATTTTTTCTACAATAATGCGCTTTCCAACTGAAAATTACATTCTTTATATGGCTCCTGGAATTGTTTCTTGGAACTATATTGTAAACTCGATTACAAATAGCTCAAACTCTCTTGTCCACACGCAGGGTATTATTAAACGTGCGATCATTTCCAAAACTTTATTTCCTGCGTCTATTGTACTTCTTAATACATATTTATACGTGTTAGCTTATTTAGTGGTCGTAATATTTATTAAATTTATTGTTATCAAAGACTTTAGTTTGACTGTATTACTTTTTCCAATCGTAGCTTTACCTCTAATAATTTCAGTATTTTCTGCTTCAATTGTTATTGCATATATTACTCCCTATTTTCGTGATATTACACACTTGCTTACAATTCTGTTTAATATTCTGTTTTGGACAGTACCCCTTGCCTATCCATCGGAATTAATTCCTGAATCTAAAAGAATATTATTTGAATTTCATCCAATTTATATAGCAATTAAACCAATTATGGAAATCACTTATAATAACATTGTACCAAGCTTTAAAACGATGTTTTTAGCCTGTTTAGTTGCATTAGTTATAAGCCTTATAAGCTATGCTATATACAATAAATTAAGAAAACGAGTTGTGTTTTATATTTAAACTACTTCACTACTGGTAGTTCATTCCAGTTGGTAGTATAGCTTGGGGATTTCATGGTGCTTTTTGCCTGCCATTTTCTTTCTATGCCTTGTGAAGCAAAAAATATACTATTTTTCCCATATTCGTTATTTATATTATCCATAACATTCATCAGTTTTATATTAGGGAGATCTACCTTAAACAACGGAACCTGCGCCTCATCTTCCCCAACAATATCAAGTAAGACTACGCCTGCTTTTTTATATTTTAATCCGCTTACATAAATTTCCTTTAAGCACTCTTTTGCTGCTTTTATCATAAAGCCAGTATCATTAGTTGGATTGATAAAGTTATATATTTTGGAATTTTTATAATAATCTTTTTGAAATCTATTAGTTTTTACTACAACATACATTGCATTAGCTAAACTTTTCTGGCTTCTAAGTTTCTCAGTAGCTCTTGCAACATAATGCGCCACTGCTTCCTCTAACTCTTCTAATTTCTCAACAGCATAGCTAAATGATCTGCTACTTGCTATAGACTTTTTGCTACTTGACACTTCATTAAGATCGAAGCATTTTGTACCATTTAGCTCTAAATGTAACTTTTCCAAAACCACATTATGAAGTTTTCTTAAAACTTTAGAATTAGCATTAGCAAGCTGCCATGCGGTGAGTATTCCTATAGTTTTTAATCTGGTTGCAAGCTGCCTGCCAACTCCCCATACTTCATCTACTGGTAAATTTTCCAGGATTTGCTTTAGATTGCTTTCATCTATAATAAAATATCCTAGCTTAGAATGTTTTTTAGCATGATAATTTGCTATCTTGGCCAATACTTTTGTGGAACCTATTCCAATAGATAAAGGCATACCTAATTGCTTCGAGATAGTTTTAATAGTTTTCTCCGCGAACTGAGCCAGATCCCTTTCTTTAGTTATATCCATAAACATTTCGTCTATTGAATATATTTCAATATTATCTGAAAGCTCAGACAGGAGCTGCATCATTCTAGATGATATATCACCGTATAACTCAAAATTTGAGGAGAATACTTTTACATTATGTTTTTTGATCAAATACTGGTATTTAAAAATTGGTGCGCCCATTGGTACACCAATAGCTTTAGCTTCATTAGACCTTGCAATAACGCACCCGTCATTGTTAGAAAGTATAACTACAGGAACATCATGTAACTTTGGCTCAAATATCCTTTGGCATGAGACATAAAAGTTGTTTCCATCAGCAAGAGCGTACATTATAGCTTCCTAACAACCGCAGTTACTACACCCCATATTCTTAGCTCGTCATAACTATTGATTTTTACAGGCAAATATAATTCATTTTCTGCGTGAAGTTCGATTTTGCCCTGTTTATTATATAATCTTTTAACGGTCAGTTCGTTATTTATTATAGCTATAACAATTTTACCATGCGATGCATCTATAGATCTGTCAACTACCAGCATGTCGTTATCTAAAATTCCTGCATTTTTCATAGAATCACCCGCAACTTTTACAAAAAAAGTAGCTGTAGGATGCGACACCAAATATTTATTAATATCTAATTTTTGAGCCACATAATCGTCTGCTGGAGAAGGAAATCCTGCCTGAACTTTTGAAAGAAAAACCGGAATTAAATGCCCTTTTGACTCATCATAACTTGATATTTCAACTACATTAGCCATATTAATTACCTTGAAATTATGATTATTAAACCACAATTATGGCTAGAATAAAACAGATTTATAAAGTTTATTTACTTTCATCTATTTTCTTCTTAATCGCCTGACCAAGTGCTTTAGCGCCTCTGTAGGTATATTTTGGAACATTTGTAGCTGTTTTAACGCCTAGTTTTGTGCCTTCTTGAACCGTAGTTAAAGTCGCGTTAAAGAGTTTATCCCTTACGCCACCACCAATCTTATTGGCCATTCCATCTGCCTGATCAAGAGCAGTTCCTCCGCTACCCCAGCTGAACGGCATGTTAGAAAGAATCTTAGCAATCGGTGAAATCATAAACCCAGTAAAGAAGAATAATACAACAACTGCTATAAGCATCCCTGCTTCTTCTGTAGTTGGACCATGCTCTTCAAAGAAATGGTCTATAAGCTTCTGATCATTCTCATAACTTGATATAAAATAGTCATCCATCTGTTCTTGGGTCAGGTTTTTAAAACTGCCGCCATTAGCTTCCTCAGGAACCTTGTCAGGCGCAGGTACTAAATATGGCAGGTTCACATATCTGTATGCCTGACACATATAGGGCTGACATATTTTACCATCTGAATTTATAAAATTACCTGGTACATCTATCTTAGCAACAGTATTTTCAATATTAACCTTCCAGTTATAGAACTTAAGTATTCCTAAGTCCACTACAGTTTCCCAGCAAACTCTGTAACCTAAGTTTCGTTGGAAATAATTCATAGCAACGTCACGGAAAAATGCATAAAATGAAACTACAATAACAACTTGCAGCATTGAAGATGTTAGAACCTTCATATAATTTTCATAAATCTCATTTGTTTTCTTAAACAAGATAAATGGCATAATAAATGGTGCTATAGAAATCATGAAGGCTATAGACATTATAGACAATATATATAAGAAAGCACAGTAAATTACAGAACACGCAAGTACTGTAAGTACTATAATGTACAGTATAAACAGCAATAACCCCATTCCAAAGTTAGCATATACAAGACCTACAAGCTTATTAAATATATCGTCATTAGCAACGGACTGTAAAATATCTCCAAATATACCCCCAGCTGTATTACCTGAATATCCTGATACTATTGCCGTCAGCTGTTCAAGACCTCCTATAAATACATTTACAAATAAATCGTACAATTGATTGTAAGCTGTTGGACTTATTAAAGTGAGGATAATTCCTAGCTTAGAAAGTATAATAATAAACTCGCCTAAAGATCCTCTTATAAGTCCCATAACAAACAAAATACACTGGAAGGCTATATACCCCACCAATGATACTTTGACTATGCCTTGGAAAATTATATTATTGATCACGCCTTCATAAAGCCTTTTCATGGCTCTTGTGACCCTTTCTTTCACCAGTAATACTAATTTTGTAATAGGATCATTAGCACTTTTATAAAGCCCCGATCTAATTGTAACCTGATAATAACCGCTATTATCTGAATAATCAGTATCTAGAATTTTAAAATATATTTTTTTGCCTGCTAGTTCTTCAGTATTTTCTATAATTATACCACCTGCAGGCTCTCCTTTATCAGATGGGCATGAACTGCCATCACAGTGCAGAGAGTATACAAAATTTCCTTCATACTGTGCAGGATTTAGATTGCTTCTATAATCTTTATTTGGATGAGGGTTTTTTGGGTCAGCAATAAGCATGTATAATCCCGCTCCCTTAGTATGTTGTGTAAAGCGATTATTCCAATGCGACAAAATAGATTTATCGGAATTATTGACTACTACAACTAAGTTATTTATACCGCTTACTAATTCACCTGTGTCATACCACTGCCCTATTTCATAGGCATTTGAACCAAAACCTGGGTTAATAAATTTCAAGCTTGAATTAATTGCAAAGTTCTTTAAATTACCAAAACTATCTGCAGGAATACATTTAAATTCGGTAGGATTCACACATGATGTAAGAAATAGGTAACTAAACAGTACCAATAAAATTTTAAAACTATGTAATACTCTATCTATCATTTCTTCTTACTCGAGAAAGTTTGCATTAAAGCACTTTTACCACCAGTCATTACCGCTGCTGCAATAGATTTACCCACCCCTATAATTCTGTCCATAACAGCCGAAGCACCAGCTGCACTTTGGTGAATACCCATCATCATAGCTACTAATTTTTCAGCGTTTCTTACGTAATGCTCAATCAATTTAACAAGCATCAGGAACACTATCATATCGGCTACTAGTTTCAGCATCATTACAACCGCACTTAAAGCAGAACTCGTATCAGCCGAACCACCTATTGCAAATTCAACAGGACTAAATCCATACTTCATAGGATCTGGTACAAGCCATCTTAATGTGGCAATTTTAATTTTAATGAATCCAAATATATAAATATAAATGTACATTGTATCATTCCAGCAGATTTGATTACCCAAAATTCTGTCGGCAAAACTGTCAATAATATAAACTATTACTACTGCACCAATGATGATAAGAAATGGTGCAAAAGCAAAATAACCTGTAAGCTGCCACCATTGATTAAATAAAGTAGTGGTTCTTTTAAACAATAAGCATGCTATAAATATTGGTGAAAGCGATATCAGGAAAGCTGTACATATCATCATCAAACAATATATCAAGAATACTCTAACTGTAATCATAAGTAAGCACAATACGCCGTATAGCATCACTATAATCATTACTATACCAAACGGTCCCACAACAAGCAATGACGCAAGTCTTATTCCTAGATAATCATTAAGAAACAGATACATCATATTATCCATCCAGTCGAATGGACCTGCAGTCTTACCCAAAGCACCGCTTATACTTAGCAATTGATCAGTACCGTGTTCAAAAAGCATAAATAAATGATTATTAAAGAAATTCCATGAAGAATCGCTTATTAATATTGATACTATCCCAAGTTTTAAAAGCTTTTTCATAAACTCTTCCTGAGACTCTCTTACAAACCCCAATAAGAAGGAAAGTATGTATAGTATCAGCGAGAGAATCATCATGAGCTTTACAATTGTTTGGAAGCTTTTATTAGTAACCGTTCTGGCATAAGTAGATTCAACAGTCTTATATAACTTTCTTTTCAGCGGGGTTACAAAATTATTAAATACGCCTTTCCAGGTATTTATACCTGACTCTTGTTGTAACGTCAGATAGTACTGATCTAAATTATCATTGTAATTATTGTCAAAAATTCTTGCCCATAATTTACCGTTTTTGGGAGCAATAAAACTATCAGAATTTACAATTGGAGGACGAAGTATTACCGAGCTATTATTACTTACTTCATCAAGAGTCCAGTTACTAATATCCAAACCAGGATCTGCCAGAGCTAAATGCATTCTTTGCCCGTTCTTGTTGATAGAGGTATATCGGGTAATTTTAAATCTATACCCCCCTATATATCCATCTTCAGCAGCACCAGCAAAAAAGCTTTTGTCCAGTACAATTCTTAATTTGCCTTCCTGATTATTTTTAATTTTAATTACTTCAAAAATCATGGGATCTTTATCAATAGAATAGTCAAATGGGTAAAACGTCTTTTCTGCATTATTAATTTTTTCTGGATCAGACAACATATCAGACGGCACAAATGCACCAGTCGAACTAAATGGCAGCTTACTATCTTTAAGTACAGTATTATTGTTCATTGATATCTGAACACCCCTTCCATCATAATGGAAACAGTTTAGCAAAGTTTCCGATGTTTGCTGTGGATATACTCTGGGCTTTGCAAAATAGCTTTGTATTGTAGCAGATGTTTGATCTAAATATTTTTCTCTACAAAATCCGTACATGCTGATAATTTTTTGATCGGTATCGTTACCTCTGGTATTTACAAGATTTTTAATAAAACTACCAGCTGAGGTATTGTCCGAAGGTAGATTAATAGAACTATCAGAATTTATAACCCTATTCTTATAATTTGAATCAAATCCTGCCACAGATTTAAAATTCATAGTTCCAGAATGATCTTTTGTTATAATAATTAGATCATCTTTCGCTACTATAAGATCCTTACCATTTATATCAACCTCAGTTGCAGACGTTCCCTGAAATGATACTTCTACAAATTGTTCAATTTTTTCAAGGTAAACGTCACCAGTTACAGAAATTTTTATATTCTTATCCTTAGCTATGGGCGATACATCCTGCCATTGCCCCCTGGTGTATTTATCTTCGGGAAGACCTGTTAAAATATTATACTCAACATCTTCATAACCAATTCTACCATAATTTCCATGACTACCCATTGGAACTCTGATACCATCTGCCCTGACTATTTGATATGACTCTTTATATGGAGCTGTCCCAGGTCTATAAAAACACTCGTTACTATCACATGAAAAAACAAGTAAGGACGCAGCAACAATAATTATCTTCTGGGTAGATTGCAAAAATAATTTTTTAATATTCTCTATCATTCTTAACATCTTATATACCCATATCATTAAGCCATCTGGTTTCATTAACATCAAATAAAACGTTTGCAACACCGCTATCTCTTAAATGTAATTTCCATGCAAATTTAGCTTTTTGTCTATAACCTGCTTCCTGAATATCTCTATCAGCTTCAGGTAAATTATGTAACCTAGCAAGCTCTTTAAATTTTGTATCAAATGAATTGTCAAACGCCGCTTCGTCAAATACGTCAATACCTGCGCCAGTATTAAATATACCCCATAAATCTTTCTCAATTTCTGACATAGAGTCTTCTTTTGTATGAGTTTCTTGCTCATATGCATCGAAGAAGCTATTGACCTTATCATGTATTGTGCTTCTACCATCATTTTGCATATTATAAATATCATTAAGAGCATTATTAATACCTGTTAATTTATCTTCAGCATCGGCCTTACTAATATTTGAAGCTGAATTAATAATATCTGTAAACGATCCATTCACATTGTTTTGGAAATCAGCCAGAGTATTATTAATATGCTCTAACTGCGCATTATAATGATTGTACATATTTATAGAATCATTAAGACGTTCAAGTTGCTGATCACAAAAATCTGCTTTATCAGGTGACACAACTTTCTCAAATTTAAGTCTTTCAATTTCTGCTCTGTCGTGTTCAAGCATTTTTGTATTCAGTTCTCTTGACTGTTCATTTACCATAAGCTGCTGATTCAATAATGTATCAATATTATCTTTAACTTCTTCTGTTTTATCATGCAGCAACGCAGTTTTAGCTGCACTACCACCTGCGTTTAGAGCTATAAGATTATTTAAATCCTCCATTTGCTCTTTCATATGGAGTAAATTTTTATTACTCGCAAGTTCAAGTCTTTCTAAATGCTCTCCTGCGAGCGCTCTAAGTTCATTAGATGTAAGGTTGTTACTGTTATTTACACCTGCAATATTATCTGATAGGTTGGTAATCTCCCCACGAGCATCTTTATTAAGGACGCTAATAACCCCATCTTTCATCGGGTTAGTTGCTCCTACACCTGCAGGATTGGTATGTTTCGCATTATTTGCAATTTGATTAATTCTATTATCAACATTTTGCAAATCTGCGTTCATTACGCTCATATCATTTTTAATATCAGCAATTTTTGCTGCATGTTCCTTGCTAATTCTTTTCTCTTCTTTATTTTTATCCATGCGGTCTTCAATTTTATCTCTTACTGCTTTACCAGCCATACCGACGCCTTTTCCGATAAGTCCTTTAGCCATTGAAACGCCACCTAATATTGCTCCTGCAGCACCAAAAGCACCAGATCCTGTATTAGTTTTAGAACCCATTTGCCCCATACCACCAGACAGGTACTGGAATCCAAGCATATTTCCAAGGGTACTTGAGAAGTCTATATAACCTTCATAAACCTTAGCTAAAATTAATAATCCAATAGCAGGGAAAAGCATCCTTACCATCATGATCTGCATACCTAGACTACCGCTAAATGGATTAAATGAGAAACCGGTATCATGGATGCTACCAAGATTATCAACACCCCACGGCATAAAGCCCCACAAGCATAATGCATGTGTAATTTCTGAAATTAGCGGTATGTAATTAAATGGACCAAGATCAAGCCTAATCGGAACCATACATTTAAAGCAGAGCTGCAAATTAAATACATAGGCTTTAAGCATGATTATAATTATAGAAGCTATAACCATTAACCCTATAACTAAAATCACTGGCTCCATAGCAAATCTAAAGATTACACTCCAGTATCTTTCTGCTACGCTTTTCACTGTTTGATTTTCCCAAACAATAAGCGGTGCAAAAAATGGAGATATACCTAATAAGAACCTAATCATCATTATTGCAAAGACATATATAAAGAAAGCTTTAACAAAACCTCTTAGTATCATAAACACTGTCATCAAAACAACAGCTACAACTAATATACCGCCTGGACTTAAACCTAAGAATATGAATCTGATTATAACGTTGATATTAAATATTAATGCCAAAATATTATCCATAAATGTGAAAGGATTCATAACGTCTTCATTTTGAACCCTGGTGATAAAACTATATCCTAAATTACTCATATCCATTTTTGATATGATTGCTTCAGGCAATCCTATAAGCGCATTAAAAACTGTTACGTTTAAAAATTGATAACCCGATTCAGAAACAAACATCATGGCGATACTAAATTTCACTATCGCTGTAACCATTTCATTAGCACCCAGTTTATCAGTACCCATAACAAATTTGATAAGCTTTAAACTCAGCCATATCATTAGGGATAGTTGTACTATTTTCACTAAATGAGTATTGACCATTAAATCTCGATATATTTTAGTCATGGCATTTGATGATTTTTCTTTAATTACCTTAATAATCGGCAAATAAATTACCTGCGCACCTTGCCATTTTTCTGTTTCAAAATTGATGTTTAGATAGCCATTATATTCTTTCATTTCACTTGCAGGTACATCTATCTTAAACCACATTTTGCCACCCTGCTCTACATCATACGGTACATTTTCAACTACCCTACCGAAGTCTTTTACAAATGCAGCCTGACTTAAGTCATAATTTGGATTACATCCCTCTGGTGTGGAACACTTCACAACCATCATAGATAATGGTAGCTCAACTATTCCAGACCCTACTTTTGACTTATAAACCTGGACAAATATGTTAACATCTACTTCACCATCATTTTCTTTATCAGCTGCAACTTCAAGTCCTAAACATCCATCCACGAATGCCGTTTTCTCTCTAGTCTGGCTATATTCCATATTCATATCGGCTTCATTATTTTTTTCATCTTCTTCGCCAATAGGATTGGGAACGTTACCGTATCCTACAATTTTATGCTGTACAGCTCCCACTCTAAAATATATTTTGCTAGCAAGCTTTTGCTTATACCATTTATCTTCCTGACCTTCTAAACCGTGGTTTTTAGCATCTTCATCTAGTTTATCTCTTTCTACCCATTTTTTGGATATATTAAGTTTTGTGGTCATACTATTAATTTTACTAGCATCATCATAGTATGTTTTATCTGCAGGAGAAATCGTAATTAATATTTTATCAGATGCCTCTGGATCTGTTTTAAGACCATGAACATAGACACATTGACCCTTGTCATCTACAACATCAAAAGCTTGACCATTTTTGATTCTAAATTTTTTACCAATATATTTACCCGAAGAAGTATCGAATTCTCCTGTAGCAACAGCTTTTTGATAATTACCGTTTTTAGGGGCAATAAAATGACTTGGTCCTTTATAATACTGACCGATAATATTTTTTATTGTTATATTAGTTTTGGCAGCGGCCTCTACACCGGGGGTTGTATAAAAAATTGGATCACTGACTTGAGGAATGCTTATTTCGTAAGGTCTGCCCTGATCATCATAAACAGTTGTGGTTCCATAATTATAAACACCGTTAGCCTGTATAGTATGACCAACCTGTGTACTTGTCTTAACTTTCCCACCATCATCAAAATCTTCATCAGTAATAGGCGGAATGCACCATGTCTCCATAAAAGGAATCGGTGGATAGCACCCCGATAGCAGCAATACTGCTATCATTGCTATCATATTTTTCCTAAATATATTATCTATTACTTTTAGCATAACTTTCTCTATATATTGCATTCCTTCCTAAATCTAATAACCAACTTTTATGGTGTGCCACCACCACCAGCGCCGCCAGCTCCTCCAGCACCACCTCCTTTACCACCGCCTCTGCTAGTTTTACTCTGTATAGCTTTAGATACCTTGGCAGCACCTTTACCTGCGGCTTGTTGCGTATATTCCATAGCTTTATTAAATAATGCCATCGGACTTACGGCTCCACCCATAGATTGTACACCAGAAATATCGGCAGCGATTGACTCTACCATTCCTATAAAGAAGAAGAATAGGAACATAAATAGCAATGACTGCAAGACACTATCCATTGCATTAGCACATGCTTGCCAAAATTCATCATCTTTAGGACAGCCCTCGGTACCACTAGATCCAATACATTGCATTAAAAACCCAAAACTTGTTTTACAATCTGCTTGCTCTTGTGAGGTAGCCTCATCATTGATTTTCAGTTCCCACATTGTCCAGGTTCTATTGCCCATACTGCTGCCAAACATAGTATTCATAAAGTTTGTCATCGTTGTGCTTTGATCATTTGCCTGCTGCCACTTACAACCTGGAGTTGGAAAAATAATATCATCCATAATTGCAAACATGAATGCTAGAAATGACATTAAAATAATCGGCTGAACCGTGTTTCCTATTAAAGTTTTCAGCCAGCCCTCATACATTTGTTTGGTTTGATTAAATAGCGCCATAGGTACAAATATAGGTGCTAAGAATGTTATTATAGTTATCACAATAAGAGATATCATAAACGAATGTACAACGTGAATTATTATTCCTATAAAGAAACATGCAAATAGCAATGTAATTAATGCGATTAATAAGAATAACGGGTTGAACATTAAACCTAATAAAGTTGCAATTGATCCTAATATATTAGCGCCTGTTCTTGCTACCGAATTAATACCGAGATAATATCCCATTCTACAATCTAAGTAATCCCACGCCATAATCATTTTATTGGAATAGCTTTCCATTGGATACATACACAAACCGCCCTCATTTCCAGCGGTCACGGCTATTTGCGATAATTGTATAGCAGCGCCTATAAAGAAATTAAAGATTTCTTCTACACCATGACTATATCCACCACTTGTTCTAAATCCAACAGAGAAATATATTACAAGTAGCATTTTCATCAGGAATAAAAACGCCTCTCCTTTGCTAACCTCTCTAACCAGTGTTAATTTTATACCAAAAAATATTATATATAATGTAAGAAGCATCATCACAATATTTCTTAAATTTTCCTGAAATGCCGCTAAAGCTGTTTTACAATTTTCCGTTCCATCACCAAGGAAAAAAGTTTTGACTGCCTGATGCACGCACTCGACAAGTGGTGCTGTTACTGGTAAAAATGACTTAGAATCTTCAAGAACACGATTAGAACATAGCTGGGTACTCACATAACATTTTCCACCCCCTGAACCTTCATATTTTGGCATCTGTCTATATTTACAACCAACTGTTCTGTACCCAAGTGTCATGGCCCATTGAACACAAAGCATATCACCAACATTTTTACCTCTTAAAGAGATGAGACCGTGGCTTATTGTTTCACCATCTTTTAAACCCTTACCATTCGGCTTATAAACTGGACCAACATCAAACAGACCAAAAAATGAAGGAATATAGACATATTTAATACCCTCACGATCTTCTTCTGAAATATCATCACCGTTTTTTACTGGATTAGTACACGATGTTTCAGTCTCACCCTCTGGATGTATCATTCTAAAATCATTAGAAAACCAGTAATATATACCAAGAGTTGCTAATATATTGATTAGCCTGTCAAAAGAATACATTTGAATACACGAGTCATCCTTTCTTTCGTTTGGAATATCGAATACTCCATCCAGTCTGCCATCATCTTCAGCAAAGGCTGAGAAACTAATTGATAAAATCAAAAATATTGTTGTAATAAATTTAAACATATTTACCCTGCTTTCTTGCCTACTCTTTCATAAAATATTGGTAACCATTTTTTCGGATCATTTCCGACTTCATTTCTTATTTCATCAAGTAATAATACTGTATCCGATCTTCCCGACAAAACATTTATAATATTTGTCATACCTGCTAAATTTATCCTTGCTACCACCGCATCATTTCCTTGTTTAACTAGGAAATAACGGCTACTTGGATCTGTTGTTTTAATGAGTGTAAATTCCCTTGCGGACAGCATAAATGAAGTTCTGTAAACTTCAGTTGCTTTTAAATTTGGAAGGAATATTTGAGTCGCTGTTTGCTGTATAAGTGTATCGCTAATTTGGCTTTTACTAGCATCCTCAACACTTTGAGTAGCAAATATAACAAACGTATTTAGTTTTCTGAGTACCTTTAGCCAGTCTTTAATTTTAGGGGCAAATACAGGATTATCAATTAATGCCCATGCTTCATCAAGCACAATCATTGTTGGCGTACCGTCGAGTGATATATTAATTCTATGAAATAAATATGTGAGTATTGGAGATAAGCATAAAGAATCTTTCAAAAGCTCTCCCATTTCAAAGCCAAATATTTTTGAATTATCAAAATTCAGGCTATCCGTATCATTATCAAATACCTGCGCTCTATTTCCTGAGCCATACCACATTGTAAGCCTTGAGGCTATGCTCCCAGGCGAAGCTATCCCTAGGAATGGCGCTATATTTGAAAGTCTGCGATCTTCAGGCTTTAATTTATAATTGCCATTAACAGCATCGCTGATCAAAGCTATATCCTCAGCAGAAAGTTGTTCATTATTAGTTGTCACCAGTAATTTTATAAGTTCAATTAAAAAGTTCCTGTTTGCAGGGCTATCTGGTAGCTGACATGGATTAAAGTTACATTTTGTACCGCTATTAATCATATTATATACGCCGCCCAAAGCTCTGATAAAAATCTCAGCACCTCTATCTTTATCAAAAAAGAACATGCGGCATTTATACTTTTGTGCCTGAGCGCATAAAAAGTTCATAAGAACAGTTTTACCAGCCCCTGTAGGTCCTATTATTAAAGTATGCCCTACATCTCTTAAATGGAAATTAAAATAGTAAGGGGTTCCTGATGTGGTGTCTAGCACTGTAACATATTCACCCCAATGATTACCGTATTTTTTGCCAACAGGATAATTATGCATTGAATTAAACCCTGATAAGTTTAATGTATTTATCTGGGATTTTCTAGCTACAAAATCATAGTTACCTGGTAATTGCGCCCAAAATGCTGGCTCCATATTCATTTTTTCACGTACAGCCATCATACCTGTATTAGATAGCTCAACAACTGCCATAGCAATAGCATTATCAAGAAGCTTTATAGAGTCTTCTATACACATAACAGATAAGTGATGCTCACCAAATCCTATGTTTCCACTCATTGCCATATCTAATGCATCTGTAATTTCTGCGATTTGTGATACAGCTTTATCTCCAGAGTTTGCCATACGATTTTGCTGCATTTGCATACTTTCAATAGCAACCTGCCTGTTAATGAAATAAAATGACTGAGTTATTACAAATTCAAATGGCATTTGTAAAAAGCCATCTAAAAGTCCTGCAGATGTTTTAGGGCCATATTCCTTAATACTTATCATTCCAGCATATTTACTTGAATGAGGGCCTCTTAACTCTATAGACTTTGCACCAAAGAAATGCCTAACTTTTCCTAAGTACCTATCAATTCTTGAAGTAGGAACATGAACTTTCTCATCTTCTGTCCATGACCAGTTAATAATTTTAGACATAAACTCTAAAATTTCTGAATACGTACCTTCTGGTGTTTCAACAATACTTAAAACTTTTGGACTATATTCACTTAAACTTGTAACCACCCTGCTCACTGCTTCTTCTAATTGCTCATAGAATTCACGCATATTGCGTTCCCAGGCTTTTTTATCGGTTTTTTGCTGAACACTTTTGAATAAATGCTCAATAATAGCAGCACCTTTTGTATCTGCTTTTCTTATAACAGTAATATATAAGTCATTTGTAAAAGCGTGTTGGTTTTGGGTCTTCTTTTTCCATTCTTTATCTACATAAGTAGAAAAATCTTCTTCAAGCTTAATGTTTGGATCTATAGCTTCTTCTTTAGCCGTATAAACACTTTGCTTTCTTCTAACAATATGAAAATATAATGCAAGGTTACCTGTAGCCAAACCTTTGAAAAGCATATTTCTAACATTCTTTTTAATATCCAGATCTTCATCGTCAGCTGTTTCAAAAGAAAATCCATTAATTTTTATCACCTGGATCATTTCATCTTTTTTAGTAAGCAATGTCTTTCTATTCCAGTGACATTTATAAGGTATAAATTCCTGCATAGATGTTTCACGATCTGCATATTTTGAATATTTAGATTTTTTTGTGAACATGTTAAACATTAACATACCATTTTAATATGGATCATAGGAATTAGCCCCATGAAACAATTTATTTCTACATTTATTGCATTTTTGCGTTTTAACAAAAAACAAATCCATAAACCTTGGTTCTCTAAAAGAAATTAAATACCCAACTAAATGCGCAAGTGCCATGGCAATCATTGACTTGATTTTAGCTTCAAAGTTAATGAACATCAAAACCCCAACCATAACATTCACTACTAAATATGTTTGAGGCACGCCACCAAGCATAGGTGGACGTGTTAAGCCTACAAAAAGAGGATCACTTTCTATTTTCCCTTCAGACATATCTACCAAAATTTATTTATTAATATTATAATAAACCTATTCTCTATACATTTCAATAAACAATTGAACTATATAGAAATATGAGTTAACAATTTCCTTTGATGTCTAAATCATAGAAGCAATTGATTAACGTTTCCTTTAAATTTGTCATATCATTTTTTAAATGCATAGTTGGATTTATGACAAAAGTATCACACAAATTCATTCCAAATTGAAAATCAGGATGCATAATTTTTGTTCTGATGTTTAAATATTGTTTTTTATTAGTCTCGGTAATTTTTATTAATTCGTCTTTTATATCAATTTCTTTAACTGGATACCATATAATAATAGTGCTGTTACTGAATGATTTAAGAAGATAACTAACCGATGACTTTATACTTTCAAAATCTTTATGTTTTTCAAAAGCAGGATCAATAATAATGACACCCCTTTTTTCTGTGGTTGGTAACAAAGCCTTTATAGCTTCAAAACCGTCTCTATTATGTAAAATGATATTTGGCTTCTTATATTGTATTAAATTATCTATGGCTGGTTTATGACTATCAATAAAAAAAGCCCTGTCAATTTCTCTCATCAAATGACTTATTATTAAAGATGATCCTGGATAATAACGTAACTTATTTTCGTTATAATTTTTTATAATATTATAGTAAACTGGAGCTGTTTCTTCTAATTTATCAAACACACTTTTAACACCAAAGCTCGCTTCACCACTACGATTTGCCTCAGGTGAATTTAGATCATATAATCCGTAACCTGCATGACTATCAAAAAAAATGATTGGTTTATTTTTATTTTTGTAATACTCTATTGTACTAATTAGGGTATAATGCTTTACTATGTCTGCAAAATTACCCGCATGATATTTGTGGCTATAATTCATTGGTTTATTGGTTACTTTAAATGGATAAAAAAATTAATCCCAAGACTTATCATACAATCACAGATTTTTATGCCTCTAGAATACTTGATATTATAGATCAAAATATCAAATTTAACAAACGTTCTTGTTATTTTCTTGTTGAAATTAAAAACTTCAATAACCTTTTATTTTTATATGGAAATCAGGACACCTATAAAATGGTGGAAAATTTAGGTGTTGCTATTCAGACTGATTCTTTGAGAGTCGAGGTTATAAACCATAACCACTACTTGTGCATTATTAATGAGTATAAAGATGATAAAGAAATTTTATCTATTGCATACGAGATATTTGCTAAAATGCATGAGTTTGGTTTTAATAAAAATAACGCTCATTTTTACTTCCATTCAGTTATAGGGTTTTATCACACTAACTACGAAGATAATCAATATTCTCAGGATGTAATAAACAAATGTATTATAGCACTTGATCACGCTAAAAACTCTCAGGAAAATTTTTGTAGTTTCAAACAGGTACTAGCTATAAGGCAAGAACTACAAAAAGAAATACAGCAAGCAAACTTTGTTCATAAATCATTACATTTTAAAAATTATAGTTTAGCTTTTCAGCCTATAGTGGACAGCATTACAGGTGACATTCATTATTACGAAGCTTTATTAAGACTTAAGAATGATAAGGGCGAGCTAATTTCAATCGGACCTTACATAACTACTGCTGAAAAATATGGATTTATCAATTTGATAGACAATATATCCATGGAAATGACTATTGATATGCTATATAAGCACTCAGAATTATGTATGGGTTTTAATATTTCAAGTTTAAGCTTTGAAAGCGAAGCTGCTTTTGAAAACATTTTATCTTATTTAAATTTACATCAGAAAGTATTACCACGGCTTATAGTAGAGATTACTGAAACATCTGTTATTAAGAACCTTGGTAAGGCAGCGATGTTTGTAGCTCAGCTTCAGAATTTAGGCTGCAGAGTTGCTATAGATGATTTTGGGGCAGGTTATACGTCGTTCAGACAAATTAAGGCTTTATCTGCTGATTACGTTAAAATTGACGGATCATTTATTAAAGATCTAGCGTCAGCATCCGATAACGTCATATTAGTATCAGCCTTTATTGACATGTGCCATAAACTGGGTATTAAAACTATTGCTGAATACGTTGAAAATGGCAATATAACTAAAACGTTAATCGAGCTTGGATGTAACTATTTACAAGGCAATTACTTTGCTCCTGCACAATCAGGCATTCCTATCGAACTGAACATGAATAATCAGGATAAGTAGCACTTAGTTCTTTACAGATTAATATTACCTAACCTTACTATATATTATTGACTTTAGCGCAACTCAAGGTTAATCTTTGTTTTATAAATTTAATTTTAGGTAACACGAATGACTAATGGAATTTCCAATAGACCTCTCTCGCCGCACATATCAATTTATAAACCCCAAATTTCTTCAATAACCTCTATATTTCACCGCATAACAGGCTTTGCATTATATATATCTCTAATAGGACTTATATGGTTACTTGCTGTTATGTTATATTGTAGCTATTCAGCAACAAACATTGATGAGATGCTAAGGGAATGCACCTGGCTATGCTATACATTTAAAGCATGCTTAGTAGGCGTACTATTTTCAACAAGTTATCATTTTTTAAATGGCATTAGACATTTAGCATGGGATGCTGGATACGGCTACAATATCAAACTTGCTACCTGTACTGGCAGTATTGTTATAGCTTTAAGCATACTTATTACAGCATTTTTATCTTATCCATACTTATTTTAGGTAGCATCAATGGCATTAAATGAATTTAAATCTGATATAGCAAAAGCTCGAAATTTAGGTAGCGTCAAATCTGGCACCAATCATTACATCCATCAGCGTTTTAGTGCATTGTTACTAATTCCAGCTGTAATTTGGGCTGTATATTCAATATATATTTATCCTCAACTAGATGGGGTTTCAATATTTGGCTTTATCTCAAGACCGATCAATACTATTTTTGCTATTTATTTTGCGGTAGTGGGTTTATATCACGGTATGCTAGGCGTAAAGGTAATAATTGAAGATTATGTCTACTCAGAAAAGACAAAAACACTTTCTTTTATGGTTTTGTACTTATCTTGCTATCTTACAATGGCTATAGCTGTGGTTAGCATTATAAGCATCCATATTAAATTTTTCCTACAAACAACTTTATTGAGTTAGTATTATGACACAAGCGTATAAATTTATTGATCACGAATTTGATGTAGTAGTTGTAGGTGCTGGCGGGGCAGGGCTTAGAGCTACATTTGGTATGGCTGAAGCTGGTCTCAAAACTGCCTGTATAAGTAAGGTTTTCCCAACCAGAAGCCACACAGTTGCAGCTCAAGGCGGTATTTCAGCGGCTCTTGGCAATATGGGTGAAGACGACTGGCGCTGGCATATGTATGATACTATTAAAGGATCTGACTGGCTAGGTGACCAGGATGCAATCCAATATATGTGCCAAGAAGCAATTCCTGCGATTATTGAACTTGAGCATTATGGCGTACCGTTTTCACGTACCAAAGAAGGTAAAATTTATCAACGTCCATTTGGCGGAATGACAACTCAGTATGGTGAGGGTAAGCCTGCACAAAGAACATGTGCAGCAGCTGATAGAACAGGACACGCTATTTTACATACATTATACCAACAATCCCTTAAATTTAACGCTGAATTCTTCATTGAGTATTTTGCTATTGATTTAATTATGGATGAGAAAGGTGATTGCAAAGGGGTAGTTGCATTAAATTTAGCTGATGGGACTTTACACCGTTTCAAAGGTCATATTGTAGCCTTAGCTACGGGCGGATATGGAAGAGCATATTTTTCTGCAACATCTGCTCATACTTGTACAGGCGATGGTAATGCAATGTGTACCAGAGCAGGAATACCACTTCAGGATATGGAATTTGTTCAGTTCCATCCAACAGGAGTATATGGCGCAGGTTGCCTTATAACTGAAGGCGTAAGGGGCGAGGGTGGTTATTTGGTAAATGCAAATGGTGAAAGATTTATGGAAAGATACGCTCCATCTGTAAAAGACTTAGCATCGCGTGACGTAGTAAGCAGGGCAATGACAGTTGAAATAAGAGAGGGAAGAGGCTGCGGTACTAACAAAGACCACATTTATTTACATCTCGATCACTTAGATAGCAATATCATTCATGAGAGACTTCCTGGTATTTCTGAAACAGCTAAGATCTTCGCAGGCGTTGATGTAACAAAACAGCCAATTCCTGTACTTCCTACAGTACACTATAATATGGGCGGCGTACCAACAAATTATAAAACAGAAGTATTAAATCCAAAAGCTAATGATCCTAACCATGTTGTAAACGGTCTTATGGCAATAGGTGAAGCAGCATGCGTATCAGTGCATGGTGCAAATCGTTTAGGATCAAACTCACTTTTAGATTTAGTAGTATTTGGAAGAGCAGCAGCTCACCGCGCAAAAGAACTAGTAAAACCTGGAACAAAACATGCACCATTTAAGCAAAACGATGGTGACTTTGCAGTAGCAAGACTTGATAAAATCAGAAATGCAAACGGCACTACTTCAACAGCCGAACTAAGACTTGAGATGCAAAGAGTAATGCAAAACCATGCTGCGGTATTTAGAACTGAAGAAAGCCTAAAAGAAGGCTGTGAGAAAATTGATCAAACCTTCAACAAATTTGAAAGTTTAAAAATTGCAGACAGGTCACTCATTTGGAACTCTGACCTTATTGAAGCTTTAGAGCTTGATAATTTAAGATCTCAGGCTGTTATTACAATGCACAGCGCTTATAATCGTAAAGAGAGCAGGGGTGCGCATGCAAGAGAAGATTACCCTGACAGAGACGACCAAAACTGGATGAAACATACTCTTTGTCATATTGACGATAAAGGGAAAACCACAATTGATTACAGACCTGTTATCATGCAAACTCTTACTGACGAAGCTAAAGTTGTACCTCCTAAGAAAAGAGTTTATTAAAACAAAGAATAATTTTATAATAAATATGTAATACATACAAAATAGGTTATTAAAAATGGTTGAACTGGCATTACCTAAAAATTCTAAAGTTAAAAAGGGAAAGGCTCATAAGCTTAACTACAAAGCTTCTAAAGTTAAAAAAGTCAATATTTACAGATATGATCCAGATAAAGGAGAAAATCCATCAGTTGACACATTTGAGTTAGACCTTGAAAAATGCGGTCCTATGGTACTTGATGCGCTTATCAAGCTTAAAGGTGAAGAAGATAGCTCACTGACTTTTAGAAGGTCTTGCAGGGAAGGTATTTGCGGAAGCTGCGCAATGAATATTGATGGTACAAATACTCTCGCTTGTACTAAATCTATTGATGATATTAAAGGTGATATTAATATATATCCGCTCCCTCATATGCCAGTAATCAAAGACTTAGTACCTGATCTTAGTCATTTTTATGCTCAGCATAAATCAATTGAACCATGGCTTAAATCTGATACGCCTGTTCAGACAAACAAAGAAAGACTACAATCACCTGAAGATAGAGCTAAACTTGACGGTCTTTATGAATGTATCCTTTGCGCTTGCTGTTCTACAAGCTGCCCAAGCTACTGGTGGAATGGTGATAAATATTTAGGTCCTGCTATATTACTTCAGGCATATAGATGGCTTGCAGATTCACGTGATGATGCTACAGGTGAACGTTTAGATCAGTTAGAAGATCCATTTAAACTTTACAGATGCCACACTATTATGAACTGTGCAAATACCTGCCCTAAAGGCTTAAATCCGGCTGAAGCAATAGGTAATATTAAGCAAATGATGGTAGAAAGGAAGGGTTAGGGTGTTATCTCAAGCTATAAGTTCTACAAATGCAGCTTCAATAGAGGTTGCAAAAGCAACAAAACTTGATAAAAAATCCATGCATGAATTATGTGAGGCAACTTTAGAGACTATCAAGCATAATAACGGCTTTAATATTGGTTTCTCAAGAAGATATAGCTATGACACAGACTCTATTGCTCAGTACTTTACTGGTGTTTTGGCTATACCGGAAAGAACACTGTTCATTGCATATTATAACGGTCTTATTGCAGGCTCAATACAGATGTTAAAGCAGCATCCTTCATATGAAACAATGGCTTTTGCTTGCTCTGTTGATAATCACTTCGTAGCGCCGTGGGCAAGAGGTCATGGTATCGCAAGAAAGCTTTTAGAAGCCGTAGAAGAAGAGGCAAGATATTTAGGCTTTTCTATGATGAAAGTAAGCGTAAGATCTACTAGAAGCGCTGCAATTAAACTTTATGAAGCATATGGCTTTATTAAGTGGGGATCTTTAGACAGATATGAATTTGTTGACGGAAAATATATTGGAGGTATTTTCTATTACAAAGATATCTAGAGAAAGGTAATTATATGCTGTACGACCCTAATAATGTATTTGCCAAAATACTTAGAAAAGAACTTCCTTGTAAAAAAGTATATGAAGATGACTATGTTTTATCATTTTATACGCTTGAACCGAAAGCACCCGTTCATGTTTTAGTAATTCCTAAGGTTGAAGCCGTTTCATTTCATGAGTTTTGCGCTGGCAATGACCCAGAATATATAGGTAATTTCTTTAAATCTGTTAGAAAAACTGTAGATATGTTAGATCTACCCAATGGGTACAGGATAGTTGCAAATACTGGTAAAGATAGCGGTCAAACCGTGTTTCATTTTCATGTGCACATTATAGGCGGCAAAATTCTTGGCGATGAAATGCCTGAGTAATGAAATGTTATATTTAAAATCAAAAAATGACTGACCACCCCCGGGAAGTAATTTTTTCTTCAATAAAGAATAGGGGGCTTGAATCGAAGATATAAATTATTCCCCTCGTTTTTTTCAAAAAACTCGCCCCCTGGTCATAATTTATATAATATTCATTGTTATATAAATGTTAAATAACCTACTTTCCTATACGCAATATTTATGCTATGAAAAATCCCATATAACTTATCTAGGAATATATGTCATGTTTAGATTTATTATTTTAGCTTTACTATTTTGTTTAAATACATTGAATCAATCACTAGCTGAAGAGCTTTTAATTTTCCCTAGCGATCATTCTAAAGAGCAAATTGTAAAAGCTCTTAATTCAGCTGAAAAATCTATTGATTTTGCTATGTATCGTTTGGAAGATAAAGAGATTATCAATATATTATCTTCTAAAAATCGGAAAGGAATAAAGGTAAGGGTGCTTCTTCATAAACCTGACCTTTATCATCCACCATTTGCCAATTCACAAAATAATGAAGCAGTAGAAATTCTTTTAAAAGCTGGAATATCTGTTAGTTATTTGGCAGATCATAAATATCTGTTGTCTCATTATAAATTTATTAACATAGATGATAAATTGTCACTAATTTCTACCTTAAACTTTGATGAAGGAAATTATAACTCTCGAAACTTCATTATCTCTGAAGACTCCCCTAAATTAGTTCAAAAATACCGTGAAATATTTGATAATGACTTTAACGATAAACCTGAAATAAATGATCAAAATGCACCAGCTTTATTCAAAAACCATGGCATTGTTTTGGGGCCAAATGGACAAAGAAAAATTCTAGAAGAATTAATTAAATCTGCCAACAAATCGATTCATATTTACATGCAGGATCTTTCAGACCCTGAAATTGGCTTATTATTAAATAAAAAGGCGAAAGAAGGCGTTAGAGTTGAGGTTATTATGTCAGCTGCCCCATTTGGAGGAATGGATTTTAACCGTGTAAACCATACTTTGATTTCTGACGCAGGAGGTAAAATTTATTTTTTACCAAGCTACAAACTATATATACATGCAAAAACTGTTTTAATTGACCCACAAACCTCAAACGCGCGTGCTTATGTAGGTTCATGCAATTTATGGCATCAAGCCATTTCTGTGCAAAGAGAATTAGGCATTATAACAAAAAATAAAAAGACTATATCTAGTTTATACAATATATTTAAAGAAGATACAAAACTTGAGGTTAGCTATACAGAGGCTTTAGCTAAGTAATGAAGGTTTAGGGAGGAGCAAGTAATTCCTCCTCCCTTTTATTTTTACTTTTGTATAGATTGTATAATATTCATTCTTTCTTCAACCATTTCTCTAATTTTTGGATTTAAATCTGGCAAAACTATATTTGCTTCAAATTTTTTATCACTTTCAGCTGGAGCTATACCTACAAATTCATCTCTTACCATATATAAAGGAAATAAAATATTTTTAAAATAGAAACCAGCCTTAGCCGCAAAAGTTAATGCTCTTTCTCTATTCACTCTACTAAACTCTTCAGCCTTTGTTTTTAATTTTTCAGTGCTGAAAACTTCTTTAAGTTCAGAATATCTATCTTTATTATCTTCAACGTACCCGCTATATACTTCAGATATAGATATACCCTGTTTTTCAAAATTTGACAAAAACGGATTTCCTGAAATTTTTCCAAATCTTTTTTCTTCCTCAATATCTTTTCTTATATATTTTTCTGAATTTCTTCTAGTAAACGCCATAAGATTTGCAAAGTTTTCGCCGTATGTATTTTCTACTAAATTATAAAATTCTTCTGCTTTCAAATCTGTTTTATCGATTTCGATTTTATTCCATACTTTTTGTGAAAGAATTGCCGAAAGAATATTTACCATTTTATCTGAAACATTTCTTATTTCATCTCTAATTTTTGCAAGTTCTAAAAGATCCACTTTTTGATTTTGCATTTCTTTATATTTTAGCGAAATTTTTGCAAATTGAACTGAATAATATGATTGTAGATTTGCACAAGCAATAATAAATCTATCATTACTATTGTCTGTCATTTTATTTAAAACTTTATCATCTATTAAATTACGAACTAATTTACTGCATATAATAGTACTTATATGGGTATTATTATCTTCAAATTCATTACAACTTAGCTTAATGATTTCTTCTTCACTTAATATTTTTAATGCACTTCCAATTTCATTAAATACCTTAAAAACATTATATGACTTAGGAAGAGCCAGCAGAACGCTAGGCCATCTTAGAGGATTATTTACATGAGAAACTGAATTTAATATCGCAATATTAAAAGGTAAGTCAATCAATGGAAAGGTATCTATTAGTTTCTTACGCTCATCTGATTTTTTGCTCATATTATTATCTCCTGGGTTTTCAAGTTAATATATCTTAGCTTTAATATAATAATTAAATTAAATACTAGGTTTATATTCACGTTATAACAATACTAACCTTTGTCAAAATAATTATAAATTGAAACAACTATACTTTTGATAAAATAACTGTAACAAATACTAAATCTCCAGTATTTGTTATTGAGATATGCGTAGATAAACTAGGAAAAATATTTTCAGCATATATTTTTGTTTGATTATGAAGTTTTATAAATGGCTTGCCCTTATCGTCCCTTAATGTCTCTATTTCATTTAGTTTAATATGCTCGCCTATACCTGTACCAACTGCCTTAGAAAAAGCTTCTTTTGCGGCAAATCTTCCTGCTAAGAATTTATTCTTATATAAAGGTTTTTGATTTGCTAGTTCTATTTCTTTTGGGGTAAATATACGTAATAATTGCTCATCCGTATATTTTGAAGTAATTTTTAGGAAACGATCTATTTCTAAAACATCATTTCCTAAGCCGTAAATCATTTTAATTACTTAAAAGCTGGATTAATTTATCAAGTTGTTCAAGTGACGAAAAATGAATCACCATTCTTCCACCATCACCAGTTTCCTGAACCATAACTCTCATACCCAGGTTTTCAGAAAGACTTTTTTGTATGTAATCTAAATCATCATCCAGAGGGTGGTTATCATCTTCAAACTGATTAAATTCCTTTTCCTTTCTGCCTGAATATTCTTTCCGAGAAGAACGCATATTTTTGCCGCTACTTAAGTATCCTTCAAGATCTCTTACCGACATACCGTCAGTACCTACCTTTTTAGCTATTTCCTCTTGCTCTTCAAAGGAAAGGGGCATAATAACTTTAGCATGTCCTACTGTTAAAGCACCAACATCAACCATTTTTTGCACAAATGGCGCCATTGATAAAAGTCTTAACATGTTTGTAACATGACTTCTACTTTTGCCCACAGCTTTAGAAAGTTGTTCGTGGCTATAACTAAACTCTTCTGCTAATTTTTTATATGCTGCCGCTTCTTCAATTGGGGTGAGGGATTCACGTTGTAAATTCTCTAAGATAGCAATTTCAAGAGCAACGCTATCTTCAACGTTTTTTATAATCACAGGAACAGTCTCAAGTCCCGCCATTTTTGCTGCACGCCATCTTCTTTCACCAGCAATAATTTCAAATTTATCATTTAATTGTCTTACAATTATAGGTGATAAAATTCCTTTGTCTTTAACAGATAATGATAACTCATAAATTGTTTCATCGTTAAAATTGTGTCTTGGCTGATACTTACCAGGCACTAGATTTTCAATTTCAAGCTCTGTAATTGATTTTGAATTTTGGGCTGAAGATATAGGCATCTGTAAATTATCACTTTCATCATCAGCAAGTAGCGCTGATAAACCTTTACCTAATGTTCTATTCTTCATATTCAAACTCCATTGCTTTTTCTAAACTTTTTTCGTTTTGTAAAATCTCTCTTGCAAGTAATGCATATGCTTGCGATCCTGACGATCTGTGATCATATATAAGCGCAGGAATTCCATGAGATGGTGCTTCACTTATTTTGACATTACGCGGAATTACAACTTTAAAAACTTTCTCATTAAGGCATGACCTAACATCTTTTTCTACTTCATCAGTAAGCCTGTTCCTTTTATCATACATTGTAAGAAGTACACCTAATATCTCAAGATTAGGATTAATTCTTTTTTTTACTTTTTCTACAGTTTTAAGTAAATGCGCCAAACCTTCGAGAGCATAAAACTCACACTGAAGTGGTATAATTACACTTTCACACGCTGCCAATGCGTTGATTGTTGAAATACCCAGAGAAGGGGGGCAGTCTATGATTATTCTATCATAATCATTTATAATTTCATTAAGACATTTTTTTAAAATAAATTCACGCTCTGGAAAATCAATTAAATCAATTTCCGCTGCACTTAAATCAACTGTAGCAGGTATAATGTCTAATTTAGGAACTGAAGTTGGTATTATTGCATCTTTTATTGAGGTAAGACCAGTTATCACTTTGTAGATATTTTTCTGTTTTCTATAAATTGCATCTATACCAAAACCAGTTGATGCATTACCTTGAGAATCAAAATCTATAACCAATGTTTTTTGATCTATAGCTGCAAAAGAAGTCGCAAGATTAACTGCTGTTGTAGTTTTAGCAACTCCACCTTTTTGGTTCACAATTGCAATTACTTTATTTCTATTAAGAGTCATTTCTATTAATTTCTACAAAATTTGTTTCGTATAAGGACGTTTTTATTATATTAACCGTAAAATTCTGATTTTCCAAGGAATTTTTCTCTTCTAAGGCTTTTTTACCTTTAACTAAAATAGCTTTCTTTATTGATATTTCTTTTTCCATTAACTTCACGCAGTCTTCTACATTTAACAATCCTTTAGATAGAACTATAGAATTTTTATCATACGCAACCTTAGAGTAGTCGCTATTTTCAACATTAATACCCAGATCCAACATTTTAGAAATTTCCCTCAATATGTATGCTTTGTTGCGGTCAATTTCTACAAGCGTCATTTCTACATTTTTTATTATATAAACAATTATTCCAGGAACACCATTTCCTGAACCAATGTCATATATTTTATTAGAATCAATTAACTTATCCATTAGTAAAATTGGTTCTACGTGGAACTTTTTAAATTCTTCTTTGTTTAAAGATCCCACTAATCTGTATGCATTGTTAAATTTAAAAACGATATCTACAAACTCATTTATTTTGTTTAAAGTTCCATGTGGAACAGTATTTATCATATTTTACTCAACCGTTACTGATTTTGCTAAATTTCGAGGCATATCAATATTATTTCCTAATTCTTTAGCTAAATAATAAGATAACTTTTGACCTTCTATAAGGTATAAAAAAGGCTGCAGAGTTAAATCGATATTTTTAATATCAATACACACATTTTCGTATGCTTTATTGCCTATCAATTCTATGGATTTTTTATCCCCTACAATTATAACTCTAGCCCCTCTTAAATGCACTTCGTTGATATTAATTAAAATTTTCTGAAAAGATGGACAATCGGATGTTATAAAAAATATGACACTAGTATCCTCATCCATCAATGATATTGATCCATGCTTCATTTCACCTGAAGGTATAGATTCAACTGATATATATGACAATTCCTTCACTTTTAAAGCTATTTCCAATGTTATTGGGTACAATGTTGCTCTTGAAGATAATATAATTTTCTTGGATTTTTTAAGTACTGATATTAACTGTTTATTATATAGATTTTCTTCACAAATCATTTCAACTTTGTCTAACATATAATTTAGAGAAGCTTCATTCTTACTCTTCAAAAAATTATTTGTTATCAAGAATAACGATAAAAGCTGATTAAAAAATGCTTTTGTTGATGCCACTCCTATTTCTTTTCCAGCGTAAATAGCTAAATTCATTTCACATAAACTTTCTAAAGTAGAATTTTCAGAATTTACTATCGATAACAACTTATCTCTAACATGGGACAGCTTTTCAGCACATAAAAGTGTGTCCTTGGTTTCTCCTGATTGAGAAATTAATATATATAAATCTGCTTTGCTAAAATTTTTATAAAAATAAAATTCTGAGGCAATTGAAACTTCTACGTTATAATCAAAATGCTCTCTACACCACGATTTAAATTGCATGCCTGCATAATAGGAGCTGCCACAACCTATAATATGAATCGATTTTACATTAAGCTTTTTAATTTTATCAAGCGTAGACAAAACTTTTTTATTTACATTATAGTTAGCGAGTAAACTTCTACCACATAAAGCCTGTTCATTGATTTCTTTCATCATGAAAGTTTCGTAGCCATTCTTATCTATAGCAAGACTATTAAATTCATATTTAAAAGTTCTACGTGGAACCACTTCATCATCAAGATTAATAACTGTAATATTGTTTTCTTTGATTATGAATGCATCTCCATTTTCAAGCTGCATAACTTCATTAACTTGCTTAGGAAAAGCCATTTTATCCGAAGCGATCATTACAAGATCAGGGGCAATACCAAGCGCCAATTGAAGACCGTTTTTCATTCCAAAAAGGCCTCCATCATTATTGTTCAAAAGTAAGAAAGAAAAGTTTCCTTCAACATTATCTCTTATGAATTTAATGCACTCTTCAAGGGAATGATCATTTAAATAATCAGCAATATATAAAAGCAGAGCTTCGGCATCTGTTTCAGATGTAAAGTGATAATTTTTAGCTATTAAATAAGATTTAATTGACTCATAATTTTCTACAATACCATTTAATACCATAGCAAAATTTTTATATATAAAAGGGTGTGCGTTAGAATCATTTACTGATCCATGTGTAGCCCACCTTGTATGACCTATAGCAACACTAGCCTCATCATCAAAATCTAAGTGCTTTTTTAAATTTTCTACATTTCCTGCTTTTTTAAATAGCTTTAAATCTTGACTTCCGATTGCTATTCCACAAGAATCATATCCTCTATATTCAAGCTTTTTAAGTGTATCGTATGCAAGCTCAACTATCTTTATCTTTTCTACAGATGATATACCTACTATCCCGCACATTATAATAGCTCCTTTGACATTCTTTTAATTTTATCTACTGAAGGCTGACTAAAAGGATTACTACCTACAAACCAGCAATACAAAATACATTCCATAATATTTAACATTACAAATTCAGCGAAACTTTGTTCGCACATTCTATCAATAAACGTTTTTTTTACAGGATAACCATCCTCTACAAATAATGATTCTAAAATATCATATTCTTTAAACATACTACTTGCTAAGTCCTGATAGCTTTCATATGGAGAATTTAACATTAAATGAAAAGTCTTGTTTTTAGGACCTTCTAGATACAATTGTAATTGACTATGTTGATCCATTGGTCCTTCAGAACATATAGGCGTAAGACCATTAGCATTTTTTCCAGAAGACTCCGCAAATATTTGAGCTAACCATTTGGAAGCAACATTTACAACGTTACCATATGTAAATAAAACCTGTGAGTCATGGTTAGAATGGAAACTTAAAAAGTTTTTTATAAATCCAATATTTCTTTTATCAAATAACTTTTCATAATATTCTTTAGCATAAAATAAAATCTCTTTATATTCAAAACCGATTAATTTACTCATTAAAAAACCAACGTTCGAAAAAGTACAAAATCTTCCATTAATATTCATTTTATGAGGAATTGATTTTCCGCCGTGTAAATTAATAATATTATACAGCTTTGTGTCAGTATTAGTAATAGCAAACAATTTATCTTTAATAATAACACCAGATTTTTGAAACTTATTAATCACATATTCTGTAAGACAAATAGTTTCATAGGTATACCCTGACTTACTAATAGATATTACGGCTGTTTTGGATAAATTTAGTTGCGATAAAATATTATCTACTACAAATGCGTCTAGATTATCTATTACAAAAACCTTAGGATTGTCTTTAAAAGCCTTATACATCTTAGGATTTAATGAGGCGCCCCCCATACCGATTATCAAATAATATTCAAAATTTGTTGCAATATGCTCAATCAAATCTTTAGATTGGCAATCTATATAATTTTCATATCTAAGATCAAGTAAAGGCAGCGACCTTGTTCGCTCAAGCGAATATGTAACAAAATCATCTGTTGCAGCATGATTAGTAGATATATTAAAATATTCAACTCTCAAATTGATCTCCTGTATTTTTTGAATAGATTATGAAAAAGCTTTTAATTACAAGCAAGTACAAATATGTTATAAAATATTACAATCCATTTTTATACTCTAAAATCATTGTATATGCAGTAGTACTTTCTATATCGAACTTTGCAGAAACAAGCTTGGCTAAATCTTTAGTTTTAAAGCTATCATTCTCTTTTATAAAGGCAATAATTTCTTCTTCATTATAAATTATTTTAGGGAACTCTAGTGCTAAACAATATTCACCTTTGTCTAGCAAAAATCCTGGTATTTCAAGCAAATCCTTCCAATCACTAACTTTAAAAATCTTTTTAAATTCATTTAACTTTGTAAGCTCCTTGCTTAAATATATTTTACAGTCTGGAACTAACGAATTTAGATATTCAAAAATCTTAATTGTTTTTGATGGCGAAACAAATATTATTACAGGCATTTTAATAAAATTACCTAGATTTATTATTTCGGGAATCTGAGAATTAATTTTATCTACAAAGCCGTAAAAACAAAACTTTCCGTCAAATGGGAAGGAAGCTATAAATGCCGTTACAGAAGATGCGCCAGGAATGGGTATGACCTCTATATTATTATCATAACAAAGCTGAATTAATGGTGAGGCAGGATCGGACAAGTTTGGGGTTCCTGAGTCAGATACAATTACAGCACTTTGTTTTTCAAGGATTTTAATAGCCTTAGCAAAGTCTTTATTTGTTGAATCCTTATTAATTACTAAAAGCTTTTTATTTCCTAGGTCATAATGCCTAAGAAGTATAGCGGTTTTTCTAGTATCTTCACAAAATACTACCTCTGCTTCTTTTAAAATTTCAATTGCTCTTAAAGTAATATCTTTTAGATTTCCTATTGGAGTAGAAAGTACGTATAAAACTGTATTATTGTGGATATTTGTCATTGTATATATTTATAATTCTTGCTGCTGTTTCTTCTACAGACCTTTCTGTCACATCAATTACTGGCCAGTTGTTCTTCAAGAAAAATTTACGCGATGCATCTATTTCTTCGTAAATTTTTTCAAGGTCTATATATTCATTGTTAGATATATCATTATTTAAGGCAATAAGTCTATTCCTTCTTATTTCAATGAGTCTTTCAGGGGAAATTGTAAGTCCTATTATTACTGGATTAGACAGTTGAGTAAGACAATCAGTATAACTAGACTCTAATACAAAAGGTACATTTGCAGCTCTAAAGCCTCTATAAGCTAAATATATACAAGTAGGTGACTTAGAAGTCCTCGAAACTCCTGTTAAAATAATATCGGCCTTATTTAAAGTAGAAAGTTCCTTGCCATCATCATGAAGCAACGCAAAATTAATAGCCTCAACTTTATCAAAATAATCTTCGTCCAGCTCGTATTTCCTGCCTACATGATTATTAGTTGAAATATTTAATATTTTTGACATTTTTACAACTATTGGCGAAAGTACAGGAATATATTCAACGGAATATTCATTGCATAGGTCTTTAAGATAACTTCTTAATGCATCATCAACAATAGTATACATTATTACAGCTGGTTTTTCTACAGATGCCAATAATGCGTCTATCTGTTTTCTTGTTCTTATCATCGAGCAAACGACTTCGCTTACCTTAACATTATCAAATCTATCCATCACAGCACGTGAAACGGCACGTAAAGTCTCGCCAGTACAATCTGAAACCAGATAAATATTTATATGTTTGTGTTCATTCGTTCCCATGTGGATAACTCGTGTGGATAATTATTGTAGAAAATATTAAAACTACCAGAATAAGTTTTAAGTTTATGTAGATAAAAATCTATAACACAAATTTATCAACTTCTCTACATGAAAAAAACACAATTTATTCACATGTGGATAACTTATTTTAAAAATCATTTGAAAAGTGGATAAACACAGTTATCCACACAATCCACATAAAAGTAAAAACCTTGTAAATTAAGGTAATATAAGAATTTTTTATAAAGTATTCCACAAATAAGTTTTTTGTGTATAAGATTGTGTATAAAATTTTATCCACTTATAAAACCCCTAATATATAAAAAACAAAATAAATATGGAAAAATATAATTATATAAATTCTTACAAAACATGGTTCATGAGACAAGCGGGTAGATATTTACCAGAATACATGGAAGTCAGGAAAAAATACGAATCATTTGTAGACTTCTGTTATTCAACTGAAGACGTAGTAAAGGTTACAAAACAACCTGTAGAAAGATTTAATTTAGATTTTGGTATACTATTTTCAGATATTCTTATTATCCTAGACGCATTAGGTGCAAAAGTTTCGTTTTTAAAAAACGAAGGCCCTCATATTGAAGATGCAAATAATATTCTTGAAGAAAACTTTAATGAAAAAAAACTAGAAAATATTTATAGTGCTATAAAAAGTTTAAACAACAACTTAAAAGTACCTCTCATAGGATTTATTGGAGGACCATTTACAGTAGGATGCTACTTAACTCAAGGGTCTAAAAAAAATGATTTTGAAAATACTAAAAAAATCCTTTATCAAAACCACGAAATGTTTGATAAATATATAAAAATCATTACAAAATACTCTATAATCCATCTGCAAAACCAAATTAATAATGGCTGCAAAATAGTCAAAATTTTTGATTCATGGGCGGGAATACTACCTTATTCGCAATATAAAAAATACATCTTAGAGCCTAATAACGAAATTGTATCAACCCTAAAATCAAAAAATCCTGATGTGGAAATAATTTGTTTACCTAAAGGAAGTGGTGAAAAATACGTAGAGTTTGCAAGTATCGTAAAACCTGATATTTTGGCAATAGACCAGTTTACAGATATAAACTTTATCAAAAAAAATATCTCTGATGAAATTTGTCTTCAAGGAAATCTAGATCCTATGTTACTAACATTACCCAATGACATTGTTTTAGACGAGGTTAAAAATTTAATCACTTCATTTAAAGACAGAAAGTTCATATTTAACGTAGGTCATGGTTTAGTACCTGAAACAAAAATTGATATAGTAGAAAAAGTTTTAAACTTAATAGGTGAATATAAATGAAAAAAGCTGTAGTCTTACTAAACTTAGGTGGTCCAAATAAAAGATCTGAAATCAAAGGGTTTTTATATAATTTATTCAGTGATAAGAATATCATCACAGTTCCAAGCCCCTTTAGGCAATTAATTGCGTTTCTAATATCTACTTCCAGAAGAAAAAAAGCCACAGAAGTTTACGATCAAATTGGTGGGTTTTCCCCGATACTTGAAAATACACAAAATCAGCAAAACGCATTAAAGACTATATTAGGAGAAGGTTTTGACATATTTATTGCAATGAGATATTCATATCCGCGCATGAATGATATTATAAGAAACTTAGAAACTGATAAATATTCCGAGGTGATATTACTACCGCTATATCCGCAATATTCAACAACAACGTCAAAATCTTCTATTGAGGAATTTTATAAATATGCATCAAAAGCATTAGCATCAAAAACAAAAAACATATGCTGCTATTTTGATGATGAAAAATTTATTAATGCTACAGCTGCAATTTTAGAAGAAAAACTTAATAAATATCAGGACAATTTTGAAAATATAACAATTTTATTTTCAGCACATGGACTTCCCAAAAAAATTGTTGAGCAGGGTGATCCCTACAGAATGCAAGTTGAAAAATGCACCGAACTTGTTATGCAAAAATTAAATAAAAAAATTGACCACATTGTTTGCTATCAATCAAGAGTTGGTCCTTTAGAGTGGATAAAACCCTATACTGAAGATGTTATTATTGAAAAATCTAAAGAAAACAAAACAATCGTTCTTGTTCCTATTGCTTTTGTATCAGAACATTCAGAGACATTAGTTGAACTTGATATGGAATATAATCACTTAGCAATGGAAAATGGAGCTAAAGGATATGAAAGAGTTCCAGCACAAGCTGTAAATGACGCATTTATAAAATCACTTGCCGAAATTGTTATTAAAGCTGGAAAAAATGACTCCAAATTTTATCCAAAACGGAAATGTGAACAAAAATATTGCGGGTGTATAAACCAAGATTAACAGTAAATAAAAATTTTTATTATTTATTTTACTTGAATGTTTGAATTTAATACCTAATATATTTTTTTGATTAAACTTAAAAAATTGGTTGTTTATGGTTTGGGGCGAACAGGAAAATAATGATAAAAAGGACGATGGTGTTAAAAAAAACAAATCTCCTTGGGGTGATGAAAACCAAAATATCGACGATTTAATTAAAGAAAGTCAAAAAAAGATAAAAGAATTTATTCAAAAAAATGGCAATAAAGGCTCAGGAAATAATGGAGGCGGTTCATTTACACCGCCAGTATCATTTAATTTTCTTTATTTTATAGCTGCTATATTTGTAGCAATCTGGCTTGCATCAGGTTTTTATATCTTAGAAGAAGATGAGCAGGCAGTGGTATTGCAGTTTGGTAAATTTGCAAGAGTTGCAGGTCCTGGACCAAATTACCATTTTCCATATCCTGTAGAAGAAGTAATAAAACATAAAGTTACAATTCACCAGGTGGAAGAATTCGGATATAGATCTGCGCAAACTGACACAGTGCGTATGAGAAGGGCAGATATTCGTAATATTCCAGAAGAAAGCCAAATGCTTACAGGGGATGAAAACATTGTAGATATTAACTTCATGGTAAAGTGGAAAATTGATGAAATTAAAGACTATGTTTTAAATCTTCAAAACCCTAGAGAAACAGTTAAAATGGCTGCGGAAAGTGCCGTAAGGGAAATTATCGGTAAAACGCCGTTTGCAGAAGCACAAACTATGGGTCGTTCTAAAGTTGAAAACGAATCTATGAAACTACTACAGGAAGTTTTAGATTCTTATAATTCAGGTATTTCAATTGTAAGCCTGCAAATGCTTAAGCTTGATCCACCTCAGCAGGTAATTGATGCTTTCCGCGATGTCCAAACAGCAAGAGCAGATAAAGAAAAAGAAATTAACCAAGCATACGCGTTTAACAACGACATACTCCCAAGAGCAAGAGGTGAGGCTAAAAAGGTTGTACAAGAGGCTTTAGCATATAAACACGAAGTAATTGCAAGGGCTGAAGGTGAAGCAAGCAGATTTAAGGCTATTTTGGAAGAATATAAAAAATCCAGAGATGTAGTAAAAAATAAAATTTATATTGAATCAATGGAAACAATAATGAAGAAACTTGATAAAATTATCATAGATCCAAGTGCTAAAAATTTAGTGCCATATCTTCCATTAAACCAAATAACAAATAAAAATTAGGTGATTGTTATGAATAACAGTATATTAAAAATTACAGTATTTTTGGTCGGATTATTCCTGTTGCTTAATTCAATTTTTGTATTGGATCAAAGACAACAGGCAATGGTAATCCAGTTTGGTGAATCAGTAAGAACTGTTGAAGAGGCAGGACTTCACTTTAAAGTACCATTTATTCAAAGGGTTACATTCTTTGAAAATATGATCCTAGACGTATCTGCTGCGGAAAAAGAAGTTTTAGCTAAAGATCAAAAGCGTATTATTGTAAATGCTTATGCAAAATATAGAATTGTTGATGTATTAAAATATTATCAATCTGTTAGATCTTCTGCTCAGGCAAAATCAAGGCTTATCAGCGATCTTGAGTCATCAATAAGGCAAGTAGTGGGTGAAGAGCCTTTAACAGCGCTTCTTACTAACGAAAGAGCTAAAATAATGAAGCGTATTGCTACGATTCTAAACGAAAAGTCTATGAAAGCTGGTATTAAAATTGTAGATGTTAGAATTTCGCGTGCTGATCTGCCTAAAGAAAACAGCGCTGCTATTTATAGCAGAATGCAAACTGACCGTGAGAAAGAAGCAAAAGAATTTAGAGCGCAAGGTAATGAAGAGGCGGCTCTTATAAAGTCTGAGGCAGATAAAAATGCAAGAAACATCATAGCAGATGCTAAAAAACAAGCAGAGATTTTACGCGGTGAAGGCGATAAAGAGTCTAACAGAGTTATTGCTGAAATGATGTCAGGCGATACCGAGTTCTACAGTTTTTATAAAACGCTAGAGTCGTATAAAAATTCTTTATCATCAGAGAATACAAAAATGGTTATTACACCTGATAGTGATTACTTAAGGTATTTAATAAAAAAATAGGCGGATAATATGAAAAAAATTGCGTTATTAGTTATATCTTTATTTTTTTCTTATAACAGCTATGCGGTAACTGCTACTAATATAGCGGACTTAGTGCCAGAAATTATTCCAGCTGTGGTAAATATTTCCACAACACAAAAGATTATGACAAAAGGTGGGGGAGTTAATCCAATGTTCCCTCAAGGATCACCATTTGAAGAGTTTAATGAGTTTTTTGAACGTTTTGGGATGGTTCCTGGCTGGGAAGGCGATGAAGAAAATCCACGTAACGCAATGTCTTTAGGTACAGGCTTTATAGTAGATGGCGAAGGCTATATTGTAACTAATTTCCACGTTATCCAAAATTCAGAAGAAATTACTGTAACTTTAAATGATAATACTAAGTATCAGGCAGAAATTATAGGGTCTGATAATAAGACTGACCTTGCATTGCTTAAGATCAAGGATAATAAAGGCAAAAAATTCCCAAGCGTGAAATTTGGCGATAGTGATAAGTCTAGAATCGGTGACTGGGTAGTTACAATCGGCAATCCTTTTGGACTTGGTAACACCGTAACTTCAGGCATTATATCTGCAAGAGGAAGGGATCTTCACGCGGGTAACTATGATGATTTTATTCAAACAGATGCTGCTATAAACAAAGGGAATTCAGGTGGTCCAATGTTTAATTTGGATGGTGAAGTGATCGGTATTAATACAGCGATATATTCTCCAACAGGCGGTAGTGTAGGAATAGGTTTTGCAATCCCATCAAAAATGGCAGAGCCAATTATTCAGCAGATAAAAGATACAGGATCGGTAAAAAGAGGCTGGTTAGGTATAGTGATTCAGCCAGTGACTAAAGAAATTGCTGAGTCATTAAAATACGAAGGCGAAGATGGTGCTTTAGTTGTTGAGCTTGATCCAAAAGGCCCTGCTAGCAAGGCTGGCATTAAGGAAAAAGATATTATCGTGAAGTTTAATAATGCTTTAGTTACTTCAAATAGAAGCCTTCCCAGAATGGTTGTACAGACACCAATCGGGTCAAAGGCAGAAGTGGAGCTTATAAGAGACGGCAAGCATAAAACAATCTCTGTGAAGGTGGAAGAGTACCCTGAGGCAGATAATGAGCTTAAAGAGTCTTATAAAGGCTCTATGCCTAAAGAAAAGCAGTCTAAGGTTATGAATACCTTCGGATTTGCTGTAAGCGATTTAAATAAAGATATAAAAAATCAGCTTGGCATAAATGAAAATGTCAAAGGTGTATTTATTTCTAATATTAAAAGAGGAAGCTTAGCACACAGAAGCGGAATGATGCGAGGTGACGTTATTGTAGAGGTAAACCAAGAAGCTACACCTGACTCTAATAGCTTTTATAAAGTGCTGGATAATGCCTTAAGCAAAAAAGCATCAAGTACACTTTTTGTTATCCTTCGTAAAAATCAGAAGATTATGATAGGCGTAGGACTTAGGTAGTTTATAGCGCATTTTATAGACGCTAAGTTACAGTTTAAAGTTGATAATTGGGCTTGATATAAACAAAAAAGCCCAATATTACATATATAGAAAATCTTAAGGCTTACCAATAAAGTAAATTATATGGAACAGTTACCTAATAAATTAATACCATTTTTTTGGCATTTTATACAGAAATATAGGTGGTATATAAGTGGATTGTTTCTATCTGGACTTATTTGGGGTATACAAAGTGTTTTTCATCCATATTTACTGAAATTAATAATTGATAGAATTGCAGAGTATTCAGGAGATAAATCTAATATCTTAGATGCTATAAAATTACCTTTTATAGGGTATATTTTAGTATGGTGTTCGATGGCTTTAAATTTTAGAATAACAGACTGGATTAGGCTAAGAGTATTTCCAAATATTAGGCGTGATATAATTAATTCTATGTTTAGTTATTTAAATCAGCATTCTATGAGATATTTACAAAATAATTTCGCTGGAAGTTTATCTAATAAAATTATGGATATGGCGGGAAGTACAGCCTCGATATTTTTTAAGCTAGATGAGGCATCTGGTAATTTGTGTGCATTCGTAATTGCTATAACTTCAATGTGGCTAATAAATCCTATATTTTCATTAATATTATTTATATGGGTAGTAGCATTTTATTGCGTTACTTTGTTATTTATTAAAAAAACAAAATTACTTTCAACTAAATTCTCTGAAAGTAAATCTGTGCTTACAGGTAAAATAGTTGATGTAGTGGCTAATCTAAACAATGTAAAGTTATTTGCTAGCAATTCTTTTGAAAATGATAATTTGAGTAACGCAGTAAATGACACAGTTAAAAAGGATAGGGACGTTCAGAAATATATCCTGAAAATGCGTATTTGGTGGGATATAACATTTATAACGCTAATTAGTTCACTATTTTGGGGATTAATTTACTTATATAGTCATGAGAAAATAAGTATAGGAGATTTTGCATTTGTAATGACTGTAGCAATAAATATATTTAACAATGCGTGGAATCTAGCAAACCAATTCGTACAATTTGCAGAAGATTTAGGAAAATGTGCGCAGGCACTAAGTATAATTACTGTTCCTCACGAAATTACAGATGTTGTTAAGGCTAAGCCTCTGGTTGTTTCAAGGGGTAAGATTGTATTTGATAATGTGACATTTAAGTATGAAAATAATAATAACATATTCAAGAATAAAAGCCTTGAAATTTCTGAAGGAAGTAAAGTTGGTCTAGTTGGCTTTTCAGGTTCAGGGAAAACTACTTTTGCTAATTTGATTCTTAGATTATTTGATATACAAGAAGGCAATATTTTAATTGATAATCAAAACATTGCCGAAGTTACGCAAGAATCTTTGCATCTCAGCATTTCTATGATACCGCAGGATACTACATTATTTCATCGAAGTATTATGGAAAACATTCGTTACGGAAGACGTGATGCAACTGATAATGATGTAATTGAAGCTTCTAAGAAAGCATACTGTGATGAATTTATAAAAGCTTTGCCAGAAGGGTATAATTCATTAGTAGGAGAGCGAGGTGTTAAGCTTTCAGGAGGTCAGCGTCAGCGTATTGCAATCGCTAGGGCTATACTTAAGGATGCTCCTATATTAATTCTAGACGAAGCTACATCTGCTCTAGATTCGGTTACTGAGCATTATATTCAATTAAGTTTAAAAAATCTGATGCAAGGACGTACCACCATAGTAATAGCCCATAGACTTTCAACACTTGCTGAGATGGATAGAATTTTAGTCTTTTATAAAGGGCAAATAATTGAAGAGGGTGATCATAAAACTTTAATGAAAGCTAATGGGCATTATGCTAAACTTTGGAATATGCAATCAGGGGGATTTTTGCCAGAAAGCGAAAAATAATAATGAGGTTGGGATTCTAATATTCCATAATATACTTACATGTAAATTAAAGTCTTTTGTTTGTTAATGGTTAAAATTTTACGCATATATAAATAGACATGATTTGCCTTTAAACACCTTTTACTCAGTCACTAATATCTTTTTATCAAGGGCAAGGCCTGGAAGGTTTTCGAGATCTTGCATTAAAAAATGTATTTCCTCTTTGTATTTATCCAGTTCTTTTAATGTATTAAATTTTTCAGTAGAAGTTGCCATAGTAAGCTGGAATCTATTGTCATTAATATCTTTTATGATTATTACGCCATTATAAATTGAATATCTATCTCTGCGCTGCATAATATGCTCAGCTTCTTTAGATTCAACCGGCATCTCTTTAAACAATGATATTCCGGGAGCTATTGATATAGCGCTATTTCTAACTGGATCATTCAGGGAATATAAATTCTCGTCATATTCTTTCATCCAGTCTTTGTCTGACATAATGTATCTATTAACATGTGTTATAGGATCGTGTTCACTAAATGCAAAATAATCAAAGCCATTTAATTTATAATGATTAATGATTTTTTCAAACTCTGTTCTTGTAGTATAATCATATAGCGCAGTATGTTTCTTTTCCATGTATCTCTCCTTTTGGTTTCATTGATATGAGTGTAATTAAAGTAATAAATGCTGAGAATACTATGTATGCCGCAGGTATATATTTATTATTGGAGTAATGTATAAGGCTAAGGCAAATTAGAGGTACAGATCCACCAAATATTCCCCAAACAATGTTAAAAATAAGGCTCATTCCAGTAAATCTTATGTGGACGGGAATGAGAGAGACCTGAAGACCTGGTACAACACCAGAATCTAAAATTGTCATAAAAGTAAATATAAAAGTTACAACAAATGTATATTCGGGCACTTCAATCATTCTAAATAAAGGGTAAGATAAAAATATAAACAGAAGTGCTGATATTGTTAGAATTTTTTTGCCGCCGACTTTATCTGCTAAAATTCCTACAAAAGGAACACAAATTAAGTTTATTAAAAGCAATAAAGTATTATTTGATAGAACGTTGCTATTTTGAAGACCTAAAACCTGTGTTTTGTAAGTATTTAAAAACATTACTACAAAATAAAATGTGTTGGCATGCATAAACACTATTCCAAAGGCTTGAAGTAAAGGTTTTTTATGATGTTTTAATATATCTTTTAAACCTAAATAAGGTAAGTTTAGAGTTTTAGCAGTCGTATATTCTAATGTTTCATGGATATTTTTCCTTAAATGATAAGAAATAGATGCAAATATAATGGCTAGACCAAATGCCAGCCTAAACCCATATGTTTCAAGTTGTAATGGGGTAAAAATTTTATAGCATAGCATTGCAACAAAAGATGCGGTTAGTATGCCTATAAGCCCTGTACAGCTTCCTATGCTACCCATAAAAAATCTTTTATTTTTTGAGGAGGTTTCGCAAAGATAGATAAAACCCCCTGCAAATTCTCCGCCTATACAAATCCCTTGAATTAATCTGCAGGCAACAAGAATAATAGGGGCAAATAAACCTATTTGATCATAAGTAGGAATAATTGGTAAAAGCAGGACAGGTATGAAAATCAGTTTAGAAGCGATTTGAAAGGCTTTCACTCTTCCATATTTATCTCCGATGCTTCCAAATAATATGGAACCTATTGGTCTTGCAGCAAATCCTATACCCCATGTTGCAAACGACGCAATTACAGAAGTAAATTCATTGTTAGTAGGAAAATAAAGCTTTGCAAAAACTGCTGCAAAATATCCATATAAAGCAAAATCATACCAGTCTAGAGAATTACCCATTACAACAGCAATTTTGCTAAGCAACTTATGATTTGTTCCTGCCTTCATTTTAATCCTTGGGTTTAAATTTGCGGAAAGTATTATCATATTTATAGATGATAGTTAAGGTTTTTTTGGAACATACTTAAAAAAATCAATGCGTTAAAATGTATTCTAAATAAATGCGATAAGTTTTTTTACTTATCGCATTTACATTTTTATATAAGGTTTTTAACTTCAATTATTGTGACCAAAATACCAAAGCCTATAGCAATATAACGCAATGACTTAATGCTTAAACAATTATAATAATATGTCCCAGACACTTTATCTGACTTATATAATAAATACATAGGTAAAAATATAGCTATAACAACTAAAATCATCCCTGCAAACCCAAGGGCTGCTATAAACGCGTTTGGAGCGAGTTTGGCAACAATATAGCCTGGTAGGACTGTAGATAGTGCTGCAATTAGATTGTTTTTACCTATCGCTAGATTTTTGCTGTTTAAATAGTTACTAATGGAGCCACTTAAGCCTACGCTAACACCTATCATAGATGTTGTGATAGCCAAAATAGATATAACCCATACCAAATTATTTAGATAAGATTTATTAAGTATAATAGAAAGCTCATTAATTAATGTACCTATTTCCACGTTTCCTTTGATTAGATTTACATAAAGATCTGGGTTATGTGATGCTATTGTATTTAAAATACCTAACGTCCATATTGTATAGACAAGCAAAGGAATTAGGCTTCCCCAGTAAAATGCTTTTCTGATAAGCCTTGCATCTTTATTGCAGTAATCTGTGACGGTATGGAATATAACCTGAAATCCGAAAGAAGTGAATATTACAGGTATAGTACCTAAAATTGTACTTAATTGTAATGTGGTTTCTGTACCTGAGTTATGTAAAGAAGACGCAGGAATCATGTATATTATAATCAATCCTAATACACAAAGCATTGCTAAGAATAATATCCTGTTTATATATTCTATAAGCCTAATTTTTGTTGTAAGTACAATAATTAGCAAAACTGCTAATATTTCTAAGATATAAGGGTTATATCCAGTTAGCGTTTTAATTAAATCGCATCCAGCATATAAATAAGCAGAAAGTAATGAATATGATAATATTTTCAGTGAAATAGTACCAATTTTTGAAGCAATTTGACCACTATATATAGCTCCTGCTTCACCAAGCGTAATGCCCTTTCCAGCGCGAAGATTTAATTCAACACTAGCTAAAGCGGAATAATACATTATCGCCCATATTAAAATCATGAGCATAATACTTTCAAATAAGCCGATTTTTGCAAGCATAATAGGAAGTGCTATCATACCTGCTCCGATCGATGTGCCTGCAATAAGGCAAATCGATCCTATAAGTCTTTGATTCATAGGAATTTCCTTTGTAAAGTTTAGTTATATTAAATTGTAAGTAGTAGGGTGTAAAATATGGTTCGCGCTTTTACAGCGCAAAAAAGAAGAAAAATGAAAATGTAATAGCGATATTTGGCATCATTATAAAATATCAAAATTTGCTTTATAATATCCTAATTTTAATATGAAGTAAATGAAATTGTTAAAAATATCAATATTGTTAGGCTTTATGTATTCGTTAGAAACTTACATATAGCTCATAATTTAGTATAACGACATACATAAATGCAAATATATTGTGATTACTTTTTAGAAGGTAATGAATCTTTTTTAAAGTTTGTTTTTCCCCCTTCAGCTAAGTATCCTGTAGCCCAATTTTGTGCTTTGACTTTAGAAGTTTCAGTTAATGCATCATTGATATCATGTTTTTTATCATAAGCATCTGCGAAATCTAAACTTTCTTTACTTAGTTTTCTAATAAGTGGATTTTTATAACCTTTTTTCATTTCATAACCCTTTTAATAATTATAATTTTGGAGATTGGTTCTTGCGAGGAACAGCATTTATACTATTTGCATTTTTAGTTACTTTAGCATTGCCCTCTATATCTTGAAAGAAATTTTTTACCCTTTTAAATTCTGATCCCTGCATTAGCTCGTCAAATTTTATTGCGTTATTTTTATATTGAACTTTTAAAGTTTTGTTAGTTTTTAAATCAGTATGTATATTATTAGTGATATTTCCTTTACTATAATCTTTGGTATATAATTCATCCGGCTTTGTAGCTTTAGTATTAAGAGATGATTTATTTAGAAATTTATTTAATAAGTCAGGCCTGTGAACTTCTATGTTCCCTGTTTTTAGGTTACCTTCTTCAATTAAAATAGGCATATCACCACGTGCAACATCATTATCGAATACTCGGTATTCGATATTATTTCCATTATTATTACTCATAAGATTATGAAATTCTCTTGGAATTGAAGCATTCGCAGATATTATGAAGTTTGTAGGCACGAATCTTTTTTCTTCTAAACCTCTAGCATAAGCTCTCTCAACACATTTTTCAGCTGGTATAGAAACTACGTCAATTTTCGCTTGACCTCCATTTTTGAGAGCCATATCAAGTTTATTTTGCTTTACTGCTACAGCATCAATCAACATGTCTGCAGCTAATCCTTGGTCAAGCTTCTTTTCATACAATCGATATGACATTTCTGATATTAGACTTGCTTCTTCGTGATTATAATCAGCTTTTTGCTCTATATTTTGTGTTGTTAGCCTATCATCTATTATAAAATCACGATGTGTATCGGTATTTATCTTTACCATATCTGACCAATTTTTACCATTTTCGATAGCCTCTCTTCTTCTTAATGATACAGATGTACCTTTACCTGAAGCAGGAGCTCCTGCAAAAAAGTAAGTGGTTCTATCGTTAGATCTAGGAGTAAGTGTTTGCAATCCTTCTTTCTTAGCTTGGTTTACAAGTTTAGGCTCTAAATCAGCGACTATAAATTTTTCCATTGATTTCATATGAATTTGATCAAAGAGAATGTTTTCCAGATATTGCTCAGGTTTAAGTTTAGGGCTGTTAAGTTTGTTATAATTATTTTTAATCGTATCGTAAAGTTTTTGAGCATCTTTTTCTTCTTTGGTGCGAGCTTTGCCATTAATTACCTTACTAACAATATCTTTTGCATGAGTTCTTGATTCATTCTCTAGATTAGACATGTTATCTTTGAAATTTTTAGATGTGCTGTAATCAAGTACAAAAGGATATAATTTTTCAAAAGTGGGTTTTAAATCAGATTCCTTTTCAACTTGAAGATTGCAATTAATAATAGCTATAGCGGCATATTTAGCCATTCGGGTAGCTGGTAACCTAACGGCATTTATTATATCATTGCTTCCCGTTAGTATAACATGTTCTGCGGTAATTTTAGTAGGGTTTTCGGAGTGTTTAACTATTGTAGGAATTTCTAATTGGAATTTAGATTTACCTTGCTTTGTAATCTTTGCTCTTTCAGAAGCGTCAACCCCTTGTACTTGCCAGGATTGGTCTAAGATATCACCATTCTTATTACTAGACATAAGCTACCTTTGTAAAAAGTTTTTTATTAAAATATTAATACTTTTGCATTGTGGTGTCAAGTGTGTAGGGTGCTTTTTTGAGTTTTTTTATATCAAATTCTATTTAAGATAGAATTGATGAAAGTAATAAACTTATAAATCAATGATTTGTATATATTTCCTTAGGTGTAGTCGTTGAAACAGTTATTAAAATTATATTTTTTATACTCTAAAGTTAGTTGAATTATGATGCTAAATTCTAGATTATAGCGCAATAGTTGTGAAAAAAGAAGGTAGAAAGTGTTATAAAGGAAGGAGAAAGTCTAGGAATATAAATGTAAAGAAAGGACAAAAATATACGGAGTTCAACTTAAGAGAGTTGGGGTAATCGATATAGCGGGGATTTATAGTTAAGGTATTTGAATTATGGTACAGGAATGATGAACGAAGTGTAATAAAACCTAGGTGAATGGGGAAATAACGCATACCAGAATTATAAAGACTTAACAAGTAGAATAAAGGGGGTATATACCCCCTTTATTCTACTTGTTAGTAAGGTTACTTAACATTTGACCATAAACGGCGTTTAACAAAGTAGAATAGTAAAGTAAATGTTAATAGATACAGAAAGGTTCTTACGCCCATGTATTTTCTTTTATTCATTTCAGGTTCTGCTGTCCATTGTAAAAAGTTTACAACATCTTTAGACATTTGTTCTACTGTGCTTGATGTACCGTCTGCATAGGTTACCTGACCATCAGACAAAGGTTTTGTCATAGCAATTTTTCCGCCTGCCATGTATGGATTGTAATGCAAACCTTGTCCGAGCTCAATACCTTCAGGAGCTTTTTCATCGTAACCATTTAAAAGCGAGTATACATAATTAGCGCCATCTTCACGGGCTTTGATAATTAACGATAAATCTAGAGGATAAGCTCCGTTGTTTGCTGCTCTTGCTGCTTTTTCATTTTTATATGGAGGTACAAAATAGTCAGCAGGGCGACCCAGTCTTTCAAACATTTCGCCATCGTCATTTGGACCATCAACAACTGTATAGCTTTGAGCTATAGTTTTGATTTCGCCTTCTGTAAACCCAATTTCTTTTAAGTTTCTGTAGGCAACTCTATGTATTCCGTGACATGCGCTACATACTTCACGATAAACCTGAAAACCTCTTTGAATGGACTGAACATCCTGCTTACCAAAAAAACCATCAAAAGCCCATTCTTGCTGAATAGGATGTTTAGCATCTGAAGCGGCAAGAGCTATGTTTGTAGCTAAAAGGCTAAATAAGACTGTACTAAATATTTTCTTCATACTAATTACCTTTACTGGAATATGCGCTACTAATTGACTCTGGTAAAGGTAGAGTCTTTTCATATTTTGAAAGAAATGGAAGCGCAACAAAGAAATAACCAAAGTATACCATGGTTAGAAGTCTACCAATTGTTATATAAGGTTCTTCCGCTGGCTGACCGCCTATGTAACCAAGTGCAATTACATCTAATATGAATACTAAGTACACCCATTTAAATACAGGACGGTATGCACCGCTTTTTACCTTAGATTTGTCAAGCCAAGGTAAAGCAAATAACACCAGAATAGCAGCAAACATTGCAAGTACACCGCCTAGTTTACTAGGAACTGCTCTTAAAATTGCATAGAACGGCAGGAAGTACCATTCAGGTACAATGTGTGGAGGTGTAACTAAAGGGTTTGCAGGTATGTAGTTATCTGGATGACCTAAAGAATTTGGATAAAAGAATAGGAAGTAAGCAAATATTAGGAAAAATATACCAAAACCAAAAAAGTCTTTAATAGTGTAGTAAGGATGGAAAGGTATAGTATCTTTTTCGGTTTTTACTTCAACGCCTGTTGGATTATTAGATCCATGCATATGCAGGGCAATAATATGAATAATTGCTACAGCTGCAATAATAAATGGAAGTAAGTAATGCAAAGCAAAGAAACGGTTAAGTGTCGGATTGTCTACCGAGAAACCACCCCAAAGCCATGTTACTATTGATTCACCAACAAAGGGAATAGCTGAGAAAAGGTTGGTAATTACTGTTGCACCCCAAAAGCTCATTTGACCCCAAGGCAGTACGTATCCCATAAATGCTGTTGCCATCATAAGCAGGAATATGATAATTCCTACAAACCAAACCAATTCTCTTGGTGATTTGTATGAGCCATAATATAAGCCTCTGCCAATGTGAGCGTAAACAACCACAAAAAACATAGATGCGCCAACTGCATGCATATATCTTATTAACCAACCGTAGTTAATATTCCGCATGATGTTTTCAACGCTATCAAATGCATGAGAAACGTGTGGTGTATAATGCATTGCTAAAAACAGACCAGTAAAAATTTGCACCATAAGTGCAATACCAGCGAGAGAACCGAAGTTCCAAGCATAGCTTAAGTTTTTTGGAGTTCTATAGTCTCTTAAGTGTTTTAAGAAGCTGAATACAGGAAGCCTGTATTCAATCCATTCGGATACTGTTTGTTTTTTGTTTTCATCTGTTGTGTTCATGATTTATCCAATTCTAACTAATGTGTCGCTTAAAAATTCATAATTTGGTATAGCAAGATTAAGGGGTGCAGGACCTTTTCTAATGCGTCCTGAAGTATCATAGTGAGAACCATGACAAGGGCAGAACCAGCCTTTGTAATCTCCCTGATTTGACAAGGGTACGCATCCTAAGTGAGTACATATACCAATTAAAACAAGCCACTGCTCTTTGCCCTTTTTTACTCTTTCCTCATCAAGTTGAGGATCAATCAAAGTAGCATTATCATCTTTTCTTGCTTCTTCGATCTCAGCCGCTGTTCTGTGTTTTACAAAAACAGGTTTACCACGCCACATAATTGTTACACTCTGACCTTCAGCTATGTTTGCAAGGTTAACTTCTGTTGAGGACATAGCAAGTACATCGGCTGATGGATTAAGCGAATCTACAAGAGGCCATAAAGCACATGCCGCGCCCACGCCAGCTACAGCAGTAGCTGTTAATGTCAGAAAATCTCTTCTTGTTACTTCTTTTGTATTTTCATTATTACTCATGAGTTTAATCTACTTTTTATATGATTTATTATTATAGAAAAGCATATTTTTTTATAAATGACAAGATCTTAGCGGTTGCGAAACGTTTTTATTTTTCAAATATTATTTTTCCAAGTTTCAAAGCAACTCTATGACCAAGTTGATTTCTGTTTTCAATGTTATCTACGTCATTTTCAAAAAATAGTTCGCCTTTATCTTCCACCAGTGCCTTAATATGTATTGTATGATTGCTGATTTGTGATAACGCTGCTAAAGGTATGCGACAACTGCTACTATGTTCGCCTGTGTAATGAAATTTGACTTCTTCCCATCCTTTTAGAAATGCTCTTTCGCATTCAGCAGCTAACATTGTATCATTATCGTTAAGTACTTTTACAAATGATTCTGCCTGACTACCTAACTTTGTTTCGATAGCTATAATGCCCTGAGCAGCAGCGGGGAGCATTTGGTCTGTTCCAAATATATGATAGCAATCTGGAGTAAAGGACATTCTATCTATTCCTGCTTTTGCTAGAATGATAACGTCAACTTCATCTCCAACTTTAGAAATTCTGGTTCCTATATTTCCTCTAATAGGTACAACATGTAAATTTTGAGAATATTTTTTTATCTGGGCTTCCCTTCGTAATGAGGAGGTTCCTATTTTTGTGCCTGCTGGTAAATACTCAATGCCTTTGTCAAATCCTATAAGGATATCGCGCACGTCGTCTCTTTTCAGATATGATGATATTGTAAGTTGTGGGTGTATTTCAGCTGGCATATCTTTTAAAGAGTGGACTGCAATATCTATCTGGTCTTCAAGTAAGGCAATTTCAAGTTCTTTTGTGAAAACGCCCTTGATTCCAAGGTCGCTTATTTTGGTATTAACATATTTATCTCCAGAAGTTGTAATCGGAATTATATTAATACTATCTTCAGTAAGTTCTGTAGATTGTATTAATAGGTTCTTAACTATACTTGCCTGTCTTAATGCCAATGGACTGGATCTGGTACCTAAACGTATGTTTTTCAAGAAAAATCACCCTTAAAATAAGATAAAACTATAACATATAATTGTAATATATGACTTTTTCACTTTTTTCAAAAAAATAATTTAATTAGGCAACTCAAAATAGAAAAAACATTTTCATTGTGCAATTTAATGTTGTATTATTAAAAATGAATATTCAAAAATCTATTTATGGTAGTATACGGTGATTGATAATCATGCCATATTTATGTTAATAGCTATTGCTTTTGTACTTTACTTCACTTTGATAGAGTATAAGAGGTATAATTTTTTTGTACAGCGAAGTAATTTTGGGAAGCACAATGTCTTACAAAAGGAAATTTTAGATTTTATCAGAAATAATCAGGATCTGGAAGTAATTGCTAAAAAACTTAAAACTTATTTATTGGGTGTTTTTCCTGAAGCTAAGTATATTTGTCTTTTAAATACGGCTGTTCCAAAGTCAGGGGAGTCTGAATTATATATAATAAGCCCTGAATCAACTTTAAAATATCACGACATATTAAGTCACATTCAAACAGTATTGCCAGTAGTGGCTCCGTATAAAGAATTTGTTTTTGAAAGAGGAAAAGAAAGTAATATTCTATATAAAAAATATGGCGCTCTGGCTAATCAATACTTTGGTATATATTATTCTGGTAGCCTTTATGGTGCAATAATTATTGGAACAGATGAGTCATTAAGTCAGGAAGATATTGAGTTTGTAAAAGCAGTTTCTAATTATATGGCTTTTGCTCTAGCAATTAACAAGTCGCTAGATGTATCAAGAAATGTATCAAGTACCATTATTGGCGAGCATAAGGTTCAAAAACTTAAACTAGAACTCATTAAGGAAAAAACTTTACTAGATGAGCAGCAAAATTTTATTACTACCGCAAGTCATGAGATGAGAACTCCGATAGCAATACTTCAGTCTTCTATTGAGTTACTTAAGAAAATGATGGATAAAGGTAATATAAGTATTGAAATAATTAAGGCTCAAATTAACAAAATGCAGTCAATGAGTTCGAGATTGCAAATAGTAACCGAATCTATATTATCTCTAGAAAAGTTTGAAAACGGTCATTTTAAATTTCACCCCAAAGTATTTGATTTAAAAGAAACTTTAGAGTCATTGCTTGTTTATCACACAAATATACACCCTTCAGCTGAAATTGTTGCAACGTTTAATAATGTTCCAGAACGATATATCGGTGACAAAAAACTTATAACATTGATACTTGATAACATTGTATCTAACGCTGTAAAATACTCAGCAGACCCAAAAGTCGTGATTAAAGGTTTTTTAGACACCGACTCTTACAAAATTGTTATAAAAGATAATGGCATTGGTATTCCTAAAGATGAAATAGAGAATATTTTTGCTAAGTACTTCAGGGCTACTAATACGTCAGGTACATCTGGAAGCGGAATAGGTCTATATTTATGCAAAAGACTTGCTGAGCTTCAGGAAATGAAAATAGAAGTACATTCAGAAGTAGGAAATGGTACTCAGTTTGTTTTAATTCTTCCATTCAATGCGACGTATCAAATTGGTGGGGAGCAAATATTTAATAATATAAATGGAGACGAAGGTCATGAAAAAAGTATTGTGCATTGATGATGAAAAGGATTACTGCGACAATATAGCTCAAATCCTGGAAATTGAGGGTTTTAACACTATTAAAGCTTACAGTGGGAAAGACGGCGTTGATTTTGCAATGAGTCAAATGCCGGATGTCATTGTATGTGATATTAACATGCCAAGCACAAATGGTTTTGATGTGCTTCATAAGCTTAAACAAAATAAAATGACTAATAGCATTCCTGTGATTTTTTTAACCGCAAGAGATCACAAGAATGATATTATTTTAAGCAAAAATAGTGGTATAGAAGATTATTTAATTAAGCCAGTAGATTTTGATATATTACTTGCATCTATTAATTCGGCTGTATCAAAAATTGTGATTATGCGTAATAGCATGACAGCAGTAGACTCAGGAGATATGGAAAAGATAACAAAATGTTCTAAGGCTCTTGAGCATATTTCTGCTATTGCACTTCATGAAAAAAGCGATAAACTAATTGAGCTTTGTGATAAAATAAGGTTTATGCTTACAACATCAGAAAAGAAAGGTAGTATTCTAAAGCTTGGCGAGTATCAAAAGCCAGAGGTTTTATCTTTAGAAGATTTTTTTGAAAAAGTTAAAAAAATGATACCGAATAATTTAATGCATATGATGAATCTGGTATTTGAGAATTCAAAGCTTAAGATTGAGGCGCATTTAGAATTATATTCTTTAATAGTTGCATGTATGATGCAGCACTGCGCAGAACAAAACACAGAAGTTTTTGTAAAAAGTGAAAACTTGCTTTCTAAATCTAATAATTACCTTGTGGTATCACTTGCAATGAATATGGCTTCTAACACAACTCTAAAATCATTAGTTGCAATGCTTGAATTTGCTGCAGTGTCAACAGGAGCTTATATTTCCCAGAATGGTGCAGCTAACCAGCACACTGTAAATATTATATTCCCAGTAGCAATAGATTAATATCTACTAAAAATTGTAATAAACTGCTGAAATATTTGAATTTTTTATTGCTTTGTTAAAAAATTCAAATATTATAAAAATATAACTAAGGCTTTATAGATTAGTTATAAGGTTATAAACTTTCAGTGTGTATGACTATGCGGTTTATTATTTTACATATTATAATGTTAGCTTTTCTAACAACTTCATGCACATCAATTGAAACCCTAAAAAAGACTAAAATAAAAGCTGACGACTTTAATATTGAGCTTTTTAACCGTTATAAACAATTTGCAGAAAAAGAAGCTGAACAATATGACTGGCTAGACTCTCAGTATTTTATAGATAAAGCCATGCTTATAGCATATGGTAAAAGAGTTGCTCCTGAAATTATAAGCAACTGGAAAGTTAATAAAAGTATGATTCCAGAGTTAGAAGCAAAACGCGCTCATCTCATGAACTTGCTTAAAAACGATACTTTATACAGGTCGCATCCTAAAGAGCTTGCAAAAGCACAATATGCATTTGACTGCTTGTTAGAGGAGCTAGAGGAAGAATGGCAGACGGAAGATATTGCTGCATGTAGAGTTATGCTTGATACCACATTAAATGCACTTGATATAGCCATGAGTCCTAAAAGATTAGTGTATGAAGAGCGCCAAATTGAACCTTTGCCTGAGAAATTGCCAGAAATTGGAAAAGCTAAAGCTGAGCCTGTTAAGGCGCCAGAGGTTAAAGATGTTGTAAAGAACGAAACCAGACCTATAATCGCAGCCCCAGTAAAACCAGCCGAAGAGCCTGACGTTCAGGAAAAAATACTGGTAAATGCTAAAGAATTTTTCTCATATAGAATATTTTTCGAATTTGATAGTGCTAATCTTACTTTAGGGTCAAAAAACACCCTTAAATCAATAGCAGAAGAAGTGAAGAAAATGAAGCCAATGCCTGAAGAAATTATACTAAATGGCTATACGGACAGAGCTGGCGTTGAGGAATATAACCTGGCTTTATCCAAGAAAAGGGCAACTTCTGTTAAAAACTTCTTGGCATCACTTGGAATTCCAAAAGAAAAAATAGTAATATTTGCTTTCGGTGAGTCTGATAATGCTATTGAATCATCTGACGGAATTAGAGAGCCTGGTAGTAGACGAGTCGAAATTTCCTTGGTTGATTAAATTTTATTTAAGAAATATAAATTCAACACATAAATATAGAATTCTTTCATATATTTCAAAAAAGGCAGTTTTTATAAACCCACCCTTTTTTTATCTTTGATATTTATAGTAAAATAACCAATGGTTTTTGCGAAAGGTCTAAAATCGTTGTTAGGTACAACTTTTGGTGGTATAATTGTATTTATATAACTATATCAGGGGTATGCTATGAAAAAAACCTCAACATTTAAAAGCTTTATTTTAAAACTTTCGTGCCTTGCTATAGCGGGGGGGGTAATAGGGGCTGCACTTCCATATATAATGCCAGTAGCTTTGCCTATGACAAATAGTGTTTCAAGTTACATTGGTGGTCTTGCTATTTATATGAAAGCAGGAACTGCTGGGGTTTCATATGTTTATGATAAAGGTGCGTGGGTTCCTAAGATGGTTCCAACTATAATAATTAATAAATCTAAAGCAGGTGCTTTTGTTTCAGGTATTTTAGGTGCAAGTGCTGCATCTGGTATGTATTCTAGTATATACGGTGTGTATAAAAGCGTAGAAGCAGCAGCATATTTTGCTTTCAGTAAGGAAGAGCATAAACAAGAAAATAATATTAAAGTAAGTACTGAAGTTATAGACATTGCAAATGATGTTCAAATAAACCATAGGAAAATTGAAGAAGCTCTGGTTTCTAATAAAGTAGTGCATTTGTAGTATTTACTTTATCGTACAAAGTCGCTAGATTCATATTGCACGGAAGGTTTTTGTAAGCAGGTAATATATGCAAAAACCAAGTTACATAGACTTTGACTATGAAAATTATCACTGGAAACAAGGTATTGACTACCGTAAAAATCCTGAAAAATATAAAGTCGGAAAAGGAGAGCAGGGAGTTCTAACCTGTGAGCCATATAAAAGCGAAATAGTAAAGTTCTGGCGCTTTAAAACACCTGAAATAGCTGAAGAAAGTAGTTCCGCAATTTATAAAATATTTCAAAGTTATCTTGATCAGGATGATTTTATAGGGGCTGATATGGCGCGAAAGTTCCTGCAGATGGGATTTACCAGAGCGCGAAGATATACCAACTACAAAGGCGGTAAAAAATATAATGGCGAAGATTATCATCTGTTAGAAAAGGGTACTGGTGATCCACAAAAAGCTATCAGTGCCAATATATTCTTTAAAAAGTGGAAAGAGGCAGAGAGCTTTGAAAAATATGCAAAAATGAAACTTGAATGGAAAGAGAAATATGGTTAAGGCAACAATACATTGACAAATAATTAACCTTATGTTAATATTTCTGTAATTTTAACATAAGGTTATATCATGAAGACATGGAACGAAATTAAAGAAGTTGTGCATACTGTAAGTACTTTAGAAGAGTTTAAATTACTCTTTGTCAACCCTGAAGGTGGTTATACGATTCCTACTGAGCTTATTAATGAAAACCACGGTGAACATATTATAAGACTGTGGAATTTTGAAAGCCATTCAAAAGATCAATTTGAAAAAGTCAAATGGCTATACCAAGTAGCACCCGAAAATTTGCAAAAAAATATGATAGGTAAAATTTGTCGCAAGTATGTAAGTTTTGAGGATAATGAGATATTAGATAATATGTCATTATTTAAATTAATTTGGTTATATGAGCAGGATAAAGCTGTTGCAAAGATAATAACCCAAGAAAAGAAAAAATCAGACTTTTTTCAAGGTGGTTATGCATCTAATTTAATGACACTTATAGAAAATTATCAGATGAAATATAATCTTGATTTAACTGACCTAGTGTTTGAAATTCATTTAAAGAAAAATAATGCCGATCCTAACAAAAAGAAAGATAAAGGTAGTGGTGATTATTTCAATATCCAATCAGCGATGAATAATGCAGCAATAGCAACTTATATAGAGGATAATTTTAAGCTTATTAAAGCGCTATATCAAAAGGGTTTTGAAATAAATTTAGATTTATTGGATAAAGTTAAAAACGCTATTAAAAGTCCAATTTTTATGTCTCAGGAACTTCCTGTTGAAATTGCTGCAAAAATTGTGTGCATGAGGTATAATTTTCCTGAAAGCCTAGAGCCATACATAGCAAACCAGGCAGATGCATATATAAATGCTGGAAGAAAGTTTGACTTTAAAAATGACGAAAAAATAAAAAAGTCATCAAAACAGAAAAAGTCTCATAGAGATGATCATGATGAGAGAAAACATAAATCCAAGTCTAAGAAAGGATGTGTAATTTCCTAAGCTGATAATTATTTCTGGCAATTAGGGCAGAAAAATGAAGATCTGCCCGATTGCACAATCCTGTCAATTAAGCTACCACATGTTTTACAAGCATGTCCTTTTTTACCATAAACTAAAAATAGCTCCTGAAATCCGCCTTTCTCTCCATCAGCTTTTCTGTAATCTCGTAAAGAAGATCCGCCGCTTTCTATAGCCAGTTTAAGTATTTCTATAATTTTATCACGTAATATAGAAACTTCAGCTAAAGATAAGCTATTAGCAGGACGCTCTGGGTGGATTTTTGATCTAAATAAGCTTTCAGCCGCATAAATATTGCCAACACCTACCACAATTTCCTGATCCATTATGACATTTTTAATTGGTCTTGTAGTTTTAGAAAGCTTTTGGGCAAAATACTTTACTGTAAATCCATTTGAAAATGGCTCAGGACCTAAGTGGCTAAATAAAGGAGATTCACTAAGTTTATCAGTATCTACTAATGTTATTAGTCCAAACCTTCTGGGATCTATAAAGTTTAAAAAGCTGCCTTTGTTAGTTTCAATGTAAAAATGAGTGTGTTTTTCAATGGTTAAGTTGCTTTGTGCATAAAATCTGCCGCTCATGCCAAGATGTACTATTAAGCTTTTTTTATTGCTAAGGTCTATTATTATATATTTTGACCTGCGCCATACTGATAAAATAGTTGAATCTATTAATAGATCGCATAAATTATCTGGAAATGGAATGCGAAGGTCTTTACGGAAAGTCTTTGCGAAAGTAATTTTATTGTCTATTATGACGTTTTTAAGCTCTTGGGCAATTGTTTCAACTTCAGCTAATTCTGGCATGGCAATATATGGATAATAATGATAAAACTCACTTTGGATCTCGTACTGTAAGTCATAATGAAAAAACAACTTTAGTCAACGACGTTTTTTCATCTGTAGCAAAACATTACGATATTATGAACGATCTCATGAGTTTTGGAGTTCACAGACTCTGGAAAAAAGAATTTGTAAGTATGGTTCCTAAAACAAAAGGAAGTATACTTGATCTTGCTAGTGGATCTGGTGATATTGCGCTAAAAATATATAAAAATCAGAAGCTTATAGGCAATGAGTCTAAGCTTGTTTTATCTGATATAAACCCAGATATGCTAGTGCTTGCTAAAGAAAACTTCTTAAATAACGGTATTGTTGCAGACAATATAAGCTATGTAATAGCAAAAGGTGAGGAATTGCCGTTTGAAGATAATAGTTTTGATGTTGTGACTATCTCATTTGGTATAAGAAATTTTACATATTTAGAAAAAGGTATAGAAGAAATATACCGGGTTCTAAAACCAACAGGTAGATTCATGTGTATGGAATTTTCAAGACCTATGGATCCTGTAAAGTTTGCATATGATAAATTCTCAGATATTGTAATTCCTAAGATCGGCAAGTACGTCGCTAAAAATGAAGAAGCTTATCAATATCTTGTTGAAAGTATTAGAAAATTTCCTAGTCAGGAAGAATTTAAATCAATGATTCAGAATGCGGGGTTTTCATCTGTAAACTATAAAAACTTAAGCTTTGGAATAGTTGCAATTCATACAGGGCATAAAGTATGAGAAATATTATAACTTTTATTAAGTTAATCTACGTTATTGTAAGATACAGATTATGGCGTGGGTTTTACAACCGAAGCTATATTTTTGGGCTTAGCTTTGCAAGTAGCCTTGAGGCTATGGGTCCTTCTTATATTAAGCTTGGGCAAACATTATCGACAAGACCAGATATTATTGGAAGGGATATTGCAAGAGCTTTAGAGAAGCTTCAGGATAAATTAGATCCATTTAATTATAAGTATGTGGAGGAAGTGTTTGCTCATGATTTTGGATGCTCCCCTGATGTATATTTCAAAGAGATTAATCACAATGCAATAGCCGCAGCTTCTGTGGCTCAGGTGCATTATGCCGTAGGTCATGATGGCAAAAAATATGCGGTAAAGGTGCTAAGACCTGGAATTGCTAAAAAAATAGAAAAAGATATAAGGTTTTTTTATTTAATAGCAAAACTGCTAAAGTTCTTTTCCGTCAAATCACGAAGACTAAAGCCAGTTGAGGTTGTGGATATATTTGCTGAAGGCATAAAGCTTGAGCTGGATTTAAGGATGGAAGCATCAGCAGCTTCTGAGCTAAGAGAAAACATGATAAAAGATCAGGGTATTGTAATTCCTGAAATAAAATGGGAGGTAACTTCCAGAAATGTTATCACCATGGAATGGATTGAAGGTATTTCTATAAGTAATGTAGAGCTGCTTAAAGAAAGAGGTTATGATCTTAAAAGGATTGCGTCTAACTTATCTGTATGCTTCTTTAATCAGGCATATAGAGATGGTTTCTTCCATGCAGATTTGCACCCTGGTAATTTATTTGTAGATGAAAACCATAATATTGCCATGGTTGACTTTGGTATTATGGGGCGACTTAATAAAGATACAAGATATTTTGTTGCTGAAATTTTAAGGGGTTTTTTAAGCAGGGATTATAACCTTGTGGCTAAAATTCATTTTGAAGCAGGTTATGTACCTAAGGACAAGAGTGTTGAGTTGTTCGCTCAAGCTTGCAGATCAATAGGTGAGCCTATAGTTGGTCTTCCTGCAAATAAAATTTCGGTTGGTAAGTTACTTTCGCAACTACTTGATATTACAGAAGAATTTAGTATGGAAACTCAGCCACAACTTTTATTGCTTCAGAAAAATACTGTAATGTTAGAAGGGGTGGGGGCTATGCTTGACCCAGAGGTAAATTTATGGTACCTGGCTGAGCCATGGATAGAAAAATGGTATATTCAAAATATAGGCATTGAAGCAAAAATGCTAAAAACTGCCAAAAAACTTTTAAAAGCAGCAGAATTACTGCCAAATTACTTACAGCATTTTATTGATAAATATGAAAAAAAATAAAAAATTACTTATAACAATAGATGGTCCTTCGGCTTCTGGTAAAGGTACTGTCGCTAAGCTTGTAGCTAGTAAGCTTGGTCTTGGTTACTTAGATTCAGGACTAATTTATCGTGAGCTTGCATATCAGATTACTCAGAAGAATTTTACTTTAGAGACTGACTGGATTGAACTTTCTAAAAACTTAGATCTTGGTCAAATTAACAATCATATAAAAGAGTTAAAAACCGAAGAAATTGGTAGTATTGCTTCTAAGGCGGCAGCGGTAACTGAAATTAGAAAAAACTTACTTGATATTCAAAGAAAATTTTATGAAGATTCGCCATCAGGAATTGTTGCCGATGGTAGAGACATGGGTACTGTTGTTTTTCCTGATGCAGATTTTAAGTTTTTTGTAACAGCAGGTGTAGGTGTTAGAGCAGACAGGCGTTTTAAAGAGTTGCAGTTATTAAATAAAAATGTTATATACGATCAGGTTGTTCAAGATTTGATTAATAGAGATAATCGCGACTCAAGCAGAGATTGCGCGCCTTTAAAGGCGGCAGAAGGTGCTATTACTATAGATACTACGACAATGCCTGCAGAAGAAGCCGCGACTATAATTATTGATTTAATACTTAGCTAATTAACTTTTTAACAATTTTTTTCGTGGTACTGCTTTAAGTTCCACAAATAGGTAAAACATGGTAAATAAATTTACAAAATCAAAAAGGCTTGTAATTGAATCTGATTTCCATACAGATGAGAGCTTTGCAGATCTATTCCAGGAGTCTTTATCTTCTGTTTCTTTAAGAGAAGGAAACGTAGTTAAAGGTGAAGTAATCGGATTTGAAAAAGATTTAGTACATATTGACTTAGGTCTAAAAACAGAAGGCGTTGTACCAATGAAAGAATTCGAGATCACAGGTGATCACGAAACAATTTCTGTAGGTGACATCGTTGATGTTTATTTAGAAAAAATTGAAAACAAAAGCGGTAAGGCTGTTATTTCAAGAGAAAAGGCTGTTAGAGAAGCTGCTTGGGGTAATATTGAAAGCGCGCTTGCAGAAGGCAAAACAGTTACAGGTTTCATTTGTGGTAAAGTTAAAGGTGGTTTCACTGTTGACTTACAAGGCGTTATTGCGTTCTTACCTGGAAGCCAGGTTGATATTCGTCCAATTAAAGACATTACACCGCTTATGAACGTTACACAGCCGTTCAAAATTCTTAAAATCGACCGGAAACAAGCTAACATCGTTATTTCTCGTAGAGCTATTCTTGAAGAAAGCAGAATGGAAGAAAGAGACGAAGTTCTTGCTAACATTAAAGAAGGTGTTGTACTCGATGGTATCGTTAAGAATATCACAGACTACGGTGCGTTCATTGATTTAGGTAGCTTTGATGGTTTATTACACCTCACAGATATTTCTTGGTCAAGAATCAATCACCCATCAGAAGTATTATCTTTAGGTCAACAAGTTAAAGTAATGGTGATCAAATACAACGCAGAAACAAAGCGTGTATCACTCGGTATGAAGCAACTTGAAGAAAATCCATGGGGCGATATTGAAGCTAGATACCCAAGAGGTTCAAAAGTTCAAGGTAAAGTAAGCAATATTGCTGATTATGGTGCATTTATTGAACTTGAGCCTGGTATTGAAGGCTTGGTACACGTTTCAGAAATGAGCTGGATTAAAAGCAATGCTAACCCTAAGAAGTTCTTAAGCTTAGGTCAGGAAGTTGAGTGTGTTGTTCTTGATGTTGACGCATCTAAACACAGAATCAGCCTTGGTATGAAGCAATGTGAAGAAAATCCATGGCAAGCATTCTCTGATAAGCATGAGCTTGCATCAATCGCTACAGGTACAGTGAAAAATATCGTTGATTTCGGTGCTTTCGTTGAATTTGAAGGCGGAATCGAAGGATTAATTCACGTTGAAGATATTGCTTGGGATAACCAACAAGAAGCTTTAAAATCTCTTTCTAAAGGTCAGCAAATTCAAGCAGTTGTTCTTGCTATTGACGTTGAAAAAGAAAGAATTAGCTTAGGCTTAAAGCAATTAGAAAGCGATCCATTTGAAGGTGCTGTTTCTGGTGTTAAAAGAGGCGACAGAGTAGAAGCTACTGTTATTGCTGTAAATGACGATAGCATTTCGGTAGAAATCTCTGAAGGCTTAGAATGCATTATCAGAAAGCAAGATCTTTCAAGTGATAAAAACGAACAAAGAACTGATAGATACAGCGTTGGCGATAAAGTAGAGGCGAAAGTTGTTTCTATGGATAAGAAAGATCGTAAACTTGCACTTTCTATTAAAGCCCTTGAAATTGAAGATCAAAAGCAAGCACTTGCTGATCTTAAGTCTCAAGATTCAGGTACTACATTAGGTGATATCCTAGGTAATGCGATGAATAGAAAGTAAGCTTTCAAGTTTATTGTTTATATAAAGAAAGGGCGGGGTTTCTCGCTCTTTTTTTATATTTAGTGTTTTTTCGACATACCCTGAGGCTTATTAGCAGCATTTGGAACTGAAGTCGATGTAGAAGCAATATCTACTCCGTACTTATTTGATATTTTTTGAATTCTTTGACCATGTGCTTTGCTATCAGCTTTATACTTTACTGAGTTATTTTTAGACGAAATTTGTACGATAGGATTAAGTGCGTTTGCTCTCTTTTTTGGCATTCCTGCATAGTTTTCGGCTTTAGTTCCAAAAGCGGAAATAGTACCCCCACCAAATAATGCGCTACCAGGTTTATGAGCCTGATGTCCACCTTTTAATAATTGAGTGTCTATTTCATCTACATGTATATTGGATTTGCCTTTTGATTTAAGGTTTTGTTGAATGCTTCTTGCTGCATCATTATGAAGAGCAAGCCCTGTTCTGTCCTTACCACTTGCGCAGAACTTAATAGAGTCATAGTCTGTAAGCCCCACCTGATTACAGCTATGTAGAGCCGTAGATAATGCTGTTGAAGTATCAAGGCTATGGTTGCGACTAGAAAGTGCGGCATTTAAGAAAGATCCTCTTAAGTTGTGGGAGCGTTTACCTGCTATGATCATATCCTGAATGGCTTTTAGTTCATCGGGATTTGCGCCTAGTTTGGTACTTGCCGCTAAAGCCTTTTCGGTATTCTTACCGTGAAAATAGTTTCTAACTTTATCTCCCATAAAAAATGGAGCGGCAATTACTGACAATAAAATTTGAAAAAAGCTAAGCTTGGCTTGTAAATGATTGTTTATAGTATCTAAATGTTCTTGATTATCAGGGTTGCTGCCAAATTTTTCAGATAATTTTTGAGAGAAATTATCGAATACCTGATCAATGCCGCTAACAAAGCTGGCATTCGGTATTTTTCTCATAACGTTAAAGGCAGTGTTTGTATAAGCTATCCCCATTTCTTTGGTTTCTTTTTTAGTCTGGGCAACTAACATTCTATCAAACTTATTAAATACATTATTAGGAGAGTTTAAAGAGTTTATATGGAGTTTTTTATTTGTTCCTACCCATTCCTTAACTTGCCTTATATTACTTGGAGTAATTTGTTCCTGCGCTTTTTTATCTTTTAAATTAGTAGCAACCCCTCCAGTATGCTTTGATGTAGTAAGTATTTTCATACTGCCTGCAGCATCGATATTAGCAACCATGGTTTCGGCAGCGTTCCTAACGCCAACAAGACCTCTAAGCTGCGTAGGAAGAACAAACTGCCCAGATGTAAGCTTATCAGTGTATAAGTCAATAAGAGATTGGGTAAAAGGCGGGTTAGCTTTATACCATGTCTCATTTTTACGATTTTCATAAAGCTTTTTTTGCTCGTCTGTCATTTGTCTTAAGCCTGTTTCAGCTTCAACATATAAATTGCCTTCAACTTTTGTGATGGTCGCAAAATTATACTGACGATGATTGAAATTCTGAAAATCCCTTGCAGCAGCCATTTTTGGGTGAATATTTTCAACACCATATTCAGCAAGTTTGTCTGTAAGAATCAGTAATTTACTATCTGAAATTTCTCTTAAGTCAAGTTCAGATAATTTTTTACCTTCCTGGTTTAGTAGCATCTGTCTTGCAAAGTTTTTAAACTCGCTATCAAGTTCTTTCTCTAGGTCAGGAGTTAGCCTATTTTCAATTCTTAAAATCTCTTTGGCAGCCTCAGTATGGTTAGCAAAATTTTCTATGTAGCTGCTGATATCACCTGTTTTAGAATCATAAGGAATAGCAAATCTTGCATCTCTTATGAGCATGTTTCTGTCGCTATCCAGTGTTTGCTTTATGTGCTGTTTTAAATCATGTAAAACTTCTAGGTTTTCAATAAATCTTGTGTAATCGATGTTTTCATTTTCTAACATATTTTGTAAAGTAGAAATTTTTTCAGCGATTTCAATATTCCAGTTGGGCTCACTAAGTTCAAAATTTTTCTTAGTGTAATTATTTATAGAATCAATTAAATCTTGTTTATCTTTTGCAAAGCTTGAAAAATTAGACTTGGACATAGTAAATACCGAAATAGTTTCAAATATTTATTATACACAAATTTTTAAAATTTTTACTTAATTTCTTTAATTTGCTTTTCAATAGATTGTTTGATGCTGCGAGGCAGATTTTGTTTGAGAGCTCTTTTATAAAGTTTTTTGGCTTTTTTATTATTTCCACTTAATCTTTCAATGTTAGCATAGTTATTAAGAATACTGTAGTTTTCGCCGCCTAGTGATAGGGCGATTTCAAAATAATGGCGGGATTCTTTGAAATCTTCCTGAAGACCATTTATTAGCCCTAAGCTTGCTGCTGCTTTCCAGTTAGTTGCATCTATGTCTAAAGTTCTGTTTAGGTACTCTTCTGCTTTTTTAAGGTTGCCTATTTCCATATAGCTGTTGCCAAGTTCTTGGTTAATTTCGCTATTAATTTTTGCTTCATCAGATTTATTATAGTGGGATTCTAATAATATTATAGCTTCATCTGTTTTCTTAGCAGCACGAAGAACTTTGGCAAATTCTAAAACTTCATCTAGACTGCTATTCGCGTTTATAGCTTTTTTGTAGTTTTCAATTGCTAGATCAAAGTTAGATTTTATTGCTGCTTCTCTTGCTATATTTAACTTTTCCTGATTTTTTGTTGAATTAAGGCTACTTAGACTTTGACATGAAAATAAAAAAATAGATATTATAAGCAAAACAATTTGCATGGTACCCTCTCAACATGAAATATCAAAATATTTTAGTCACTGGTGGACTTGGATTTATCGGTAGTAACTTTGTAAACCTTTTCCATTCAGAATTCAATATTATTATTCTAGATAAGCTTACTTATGCTGCATCACGTAGCAATATATTACCTGATACTAAATGTGAAGTAGTTATAGGTGATATTTGTGATGCTAATTTAATCAAAAACATTATCGAGCAACATAAGATAGACGCAATTGTTAATTTTGCAGCTGAATCGCACGTAGATAATTCTATTAATTCACCTAAAGCGTTTATAGATACTAATATCATTGGCACATACACAATTTTAGATGTGATTAAAAATTACTATCCCAGTATTAGACTGGTGCATGTATCTACAGATGAGGTATTTGGAAGCTTAGAGCTTGATACAAATGACAAATTCTCTAATAGCTCATCTTATAAGCCGAGTTCTCCATATTCCGCAAGTAAAGCTGCAAGCGATCATTTAGTTAGAGCTTGGGTTCATACATACGGCATTGATGCTATTATAACAAACTGTAGTAATAATTACGGCGCTAACCAGCATATAGAAAAACTTATCCCGAAAACCATCACTAATGCTTTAGAAAAAAAACCTATTACAGTATATGGTAATGGAAAGAATGTTAGAGACTGGATATATGTAGAAGATCATTGTCGCGGTATTATGCTTGCGCTTAATAGAGGTATAAAAGGCAATAGCTATTTATTTGGCGGAAATAACGAGATCTCAAATATTGAGGTTGTAAACATTATTTTAGATATAATAAAACAGGAAAATTCTGGTTTTGATTATCATAGCCTTATAACTTACGTTACAGACAGACCAGGTCATGATTTAAGATATGCAATTGATAATACAGAGTCACAGCTAAAACTTGGATTTAAGCCATCGGTATCTTTCCAGGAAGGTATAGCTAGCACCATAAAATGGTATATGAGAGCATATGCTAATTAGTGTTATTATCAGAAGTATCGGCAGGGATGTAATATTTAGGGCAATTAAAAGCCTGGAGAACCAAACATTTAAAGATTTCGAAATAATAGTTGTTGAAGATGGTTCTGATATATTACAGGATAAAATTCATACAAATTTAAATATCAGGTATTTTTCTAGTAGTGAAAAAATAGGCAGATCAGCTGCAGGAAATTTAGGTATGGCTATGGCAAATGGGAAGTACCTAATATTTTTAGATGATGATGATGAGTTTTTACCAAATCACCTGGAAAGCTTGTGCAATATTGTAAACGAAACCACTATTGCTGCAAGTCTAGTTTATGAAGTGGGTGAGTCTGAAAGGGGCAAAATAAAAACTCCACGCTATACTTTGTACGGTAAGTATAATAAACAGGATATTCTATATAAAAATATCCTGCCGATAAATGCTGTTTTGTTCCCTAAGTCGCTGTTTACAAATTATGGTGGTTTTGATACCGATCTAGATGCGCTGGAAGATTGGGTGCTGTGGGCTAAATATTTGAAACATATAAATTTAGCCTATTCAAATATAGGAAGCGCAATATATTATGTTCCTTTTTCATTAAAAAAGTATTTTTCACGTAGAAAAATTATTAAAATTCATTATACTAAGGCAGCGCAAAGAGTAAAAGAGATTTACGGGTCTCAAAATGCGCACCAAAAAAGCTCTAAAATACATAGACTTAAAGATATTTTGATCAAGATTAATATGCTTTTTAAACTGGTATTTTATAGAGCAGTAGGAATAACAAATTATATTATTAAAGGTTTCTAATGGTTAAAGTTAGCTTACCTGACGGTAGCGTCAGATCTTATGAACAAAGCAGCATTTCTGGAATGGAAATAGCCGAGTCAATTAGCAAAAGCTTAGCAAAAGCTGCCATAGCTATTAAAGTCAATGGTGAAGCAAAAGATCTGTCCATTATACTTACGGGTACTAATAATTCTATAGAAATTATCACGCCAGAAAGTCCAGAAGGACTTGAAATTATCAGGCACGATGCAGCTCATATATTAGCTCAGGCGATAAAAGAGCTTTATCCAAGTGCGCAAATTACAATTGGTCCTGTTATTGAAAACGGCTTTTATTATGATATTGATTTAGATTATAAAATTTCAACAGATGATTTTAGAAAAATTGAGTCTAAAATGGAAGAAATTGTCCGCAAAAACTATCCCATTACAAGGGAAGTCTGGGAGCGTGATAAAGCTGTAGAGTTTTTTAAATCAATTGGTGAGCATTATAAAGCTGAAATTATTGCAGACCTGCCAGCAAGCGAAGATATATCGCTTTATAGACAAGGTGACTTTATTGATCTATGCCGTGGTCCTCACTCACCATCTACAAGCAAAGTTAAGGCTTTCAAACTAATGAAAGTTGCAGGTGCTTACTGGAGAGGTGATTCTAAAAATAAGATGCTGCAAAGGATTTATGCAACAGCATGGACCAATAAGCAAGACCTTGATAATTATATCAAAATGCTTGAGGAAGCTGAAAAAAGAGATCACAGAAAACTTGGAAAAGAGCTAAATCTGTTTCATATTCAGGAAGAAGCTCAAGGAATGGTGTTCTGGCATGATAAAGGCTGGACAATTTACCGCTTAGTCGAAGAATATGTACGCAATAAAATTAGGCAAAATGGCTATACTGAAGTTAAAACACCTATTTTAGTAGACCGTATTTTATGGGAAAAATCAGGACATTGGGAAAAATTCCGTGAGAATATGTTTGTAAGTCAGGATGACGAAGATTCTGTTTTAGCGCTTAAGCCTATGAACTGTCCATGTCATATTCAGATTTTTAACCATGGACTTAAGTCTTATAAAGATCTGCCGCTTCGTATGGCAGAATTTGGAACATGCCATAGAAATGAGCCTACAGGATCACTTCATGGTCTTATGAGGGTTAGGGGTTTTACACAAGATGATGCCCACATTTTCTGTACTGAAGACCAAATCACCAGCGAAACTGTAGAATTTTGTAGGCTTCTCAAAGAAGTATATAAAGACTTTGGATTTACTGAAATTAGAGTAAAATTCTCCGACAGACCTGAAAAAAGAGCAGGAAGCGATGAAATTTGGGATAAAGCAGAAGCTGCGCTTAAAGAAGCTGTTGAAGAAGCAGGATTAGAATATACATTAAATCCAGGTGAAGGCGCGTTTTATGGTCCTAAGCTTGAATTTGTGTTAAAAGATGCTATCGGAAGAGACTGGCAGTGCGGAACACTTCAGGCAGATTTTGTTCTTCCCGAAAGGTTAGATGCAAGCTATATTGCTGCTGATGGTTCAAAACAACGCCCTGTAATGCTTCACAGAGCAATATTAGGCTCCCTTGAAAGGTTCATTGGTATTTTAATTGAAAACCATAGCGGCAGAATGCCGGTTTGGCTTTCTCCTATTCAGGCAGTTGTGATGAGCATAACTAATGAAGTTGATGAATATACCCAGCAAGTATCTGAAATACTTGAAAGAAATGGTATCCGTGTAAAATTGGATTTACTAAATGATAAAATTAATTATAAAATTAGGAAATATGTACTGGAGAAAATTCCATTTTTAGTGGTTGCTGGTAAAAGCGAAGCAGAAAATGGTACGGTTTCGGTGAGAATTGGAAACGACCCAGAGCAAAAAACAATGACAATAGATGAACTTGTTTCATTTATTTCAGAGGAACAAAATAATTATAGATAAGGAGACTTAACATAAGTAATATGAAAACATCTTTCCCTAAAGCTAATAAAGAAATTAAAGCTAAAGAAGTAAGACTTATTGATGCAGATGGATCAATGGTTGGGGTTGTTAGCCTTCATGAGGCTTTGAAAATAGCGACAGATAGAGGGCTTGATTTGGTGGAAGTTTCACCAAATGCAGAGCCACCAGTATGTAAAGTTATTGATTTTGGTAAGTACAAATACGAAATCCAAAAGAAAGCAAATGAAGCTAAGAAAAAGCAAAAAGTTATTGAAATCAAAGAAATCAAACTTAGACCAAATATTGGTAAGGGTGATTATGACGTTAAACTTCGTAGCATTAAAGGCTTTATAGAAGATGGTGATAAGGTAAAAGTTACTTTAAAATTTAGAGGTAGAGAGATCGCCCATGACGATATCGGCATGGATCTTATGCGTAAGCTAAAAGAAGATACTGCTGAATTTGCAAAAGCAGAGATCGAGCCAAAAATGGAAGGAAAACAGATACTTATGGTTTTAGTCCCAGTTTAGTGTCTATTATTATTAAAAATAGGGACTCGCCTAAGTAGTGTGTCCCTATTGTAAAACTTGGTACATTCTAGATAGTAGTGCAACGATTTATTAATAAGTTAGGGATTAATTTTTGAGGGTTGAGGAAGCCCAGGATTTTTCTGGGTGTGGTGTTGAGATGGTTTTGAATCATTAGATGGTCTC
>Ga0209960_1000243_pt1 | contig 142671 bp, 100 predicted proteins | sample ThiBiot_500_plan_2_FD_183947 | JGI IMG/M metagenome (GOLD analysis project Ga0209960, IMG submission 183947) | Wastewater bioreactor microbial communities from Cape Town, South Africa - Thiocy_expt_500_plan (SPAdes) | ecosystem: Engineered > Bioreactor > Thiocyanate-remediating >... | reverse complement strand
GGAACACCCCACCGGTTCCACCATTCCCTCGGAAACTGCCGCCCTCAACTCCGCCAGCGCCTCCGGGTCTTCCGCCGCCAGTTTCTCGTAGCCAATGCCCTCAAAGTTAACATTCCCCTTCGCCCCCGTCTCGCGGCAAAAATGGAGCATGTCGCGGATGCATCCGGGCAGCACGTGGTAACCCCATAGCCACTCCATGTCCACCCAATGCATGTGATTGCCAAACGTGTAGAACAGGGGAATTCGGGCCATTCTGCAAGTATGCAATTGCCATCAATTTCGCCCAACCTAGGCATACAAATTCACACCAACTTTGGCAAAGTTGATCAATTTTTGTTGAGACGGGGTGATAGTTATGCGAACATGGGAATATGCTCGCCTCCATCGGCATCGCAGCTGCCATGACACAAGCATCCTTTCGTCCACCCGCCGTTCCGCTCGTTGCGCACGACCCCTACTTCAGCGTCTGGAGTTTCTCCGATAAGCTGACGGATACCTGGCCCAAACATTGGACCGGTTCCACCATGGGAATGGCTGGCCTGATCCGAATCGATGGAAAGACCTTTCGATTCTGCGGCGATAGCCCGGGAATACCCGCATTGCCGCAAACCGCACTCCGCGTGGAGGCAACCACCACTCACTACACCTTTGAAGGAAACGGCGTTCGACTTCATGTGAAGTTCACCTCGCCCACCTTCCCCGAGGATCTGGACGCCATGTCCACCCCCGTCGCCTTCGCGCGCTTCGCCTACGAAGCCACCGATGGCGCCAGCCACAAGGTCCAGGTTTATTTGGATACGTCCGGCGAGTGGGTGGTCGATAAGCCCAATCAGCGCGTCACCTGGGGCCGCGTCAAGCTCGGCGGAAAGGAAGCCCTGCGAATGGGTTCCCAAGAACAGCGCATCCTGAACCGCAGTGGAGACGACCTCCGCATCGATTGGGGTCACCTTTACATGGTTCCGCCCGCCGGCGCCCAGTCCGCTCTGGCCAATGACACCGCCACCCGCGGCGGCTTCGCCCGAGACGGCCAGCTCCCCACCAGCGACGATCTCCGATTCCCCCGCGCCGCCAGCGACCAGTGGCCCGTCATGGCCACCGCGTTCAGCCTGGACGCCGGTAAGGAAGCCGCCACCATGCTCGCCTACGACGACATCAAGTCGCTCGAATGGCTAGAGCGTCCCGTGCCCGCCTACTGGCGACGCAACGGCATGTCCTTCGAGGACCTGATCGCCAAGTCGCTGGCCGCCAGCACCGATTGGTTCAAGAAGGCCGACGCCCTGGACGTCAAACTCCGATCCGAACTCACGGCTCGCGGCGGCGACAAGTATGCCGACCTGGCCTGCCTCTCCTACCGACAGGCGTTTGCCGCCCACAAGATCGTCGCCGACATCGATGGCAAGCCCATGATGTTCTCCAAGGAGAACTTCTCCAATGGCTGTATCGGCACCGTCGACGTCATCTACCCGGCCGCCCCCATCATGCTCTGGCTGAACCCCGAGCTGCTGGAAGCCAACCTTCGACCGCTCTTCATCTACGGCAGCCTGCCTCGCTGGAAGTGGCCCTTCGCCCCGCACGACCTCGGTCAGTATCCGCTGGCCAATGGTCAGGTGTACGGTGGCGGTGAGCACTCCGAAGAGAACCAGATGCCGGTTGAAGAGTGCGGCAACCTGCTGATCCTGGCCGCCGCCCACGCGCAAGCCGCCAAGTCCACCAAGTTCGCCGCCGAGTTCGAGCCAACCCTCACCAAGTGGGCCAACTACCTGCTGGAGAAGGGCCTCGATCCGGAGAACCAGCTCTGCACCGACGACTTCGCCGGTCACTTGGCGCACAACGCCAACCTCTCGGTGAAGGCCATCGTCGCCATCGGCGCCTACGCTCAGCTCCTCGATAAGATGGGCGGCTCGGCCAACAAGACGCTCGCCACCAAGTTCCGAACCTCCGCCGAAAAGATGGCCAAGGATTGGATGAAGCTGGCGGAAGACGGTGATCACTACAAACTCGCCTTCGATAAGTCCGGCACCTGGAGCCAGAAGTACAACCTGGTCTGGGACAAGCTCCTGCACCTGAACCTCTTCCCGAAGGAGGTTTACACCAAGGAACTCGCCTATTATCAAAAGGTCATGGGCAAGTACGGCCTGCCTCTGGACAACCGAAAGGCTTATACCAAGCTCGACTGGTGCGTCTGGACCGCCTGCCTTACCGACTCCCGGTCCGAGTTCGATAACTTCATCGCCCCCCTCTGGCAGATGGCCAACGACTCCCCCAGCCGCGTCCCCCTGACCGACTGGTACTGGACCACCGACGCCAAGCAAGTGGGCTTCCAAGCTCGCTCCGTCGTCGGCGGCGTGTTCATCCCCATGCTCAAATTCTAACGAGCCACTCCCTGCGGGTTCGGGCGCCAAGCTCGAACCCGCATTTTTTTCGCCCAGGACCCATTGCACCCACCTCGCCCCCGAGGTAAAATATCCGTCTTGCGCGCGGGTGGCGAAATTGGTAGACGCGCTACCTTGAGGTGGTAGTGCCCACAAGGCGTGAAGGTTCGAGTCCTTTCCCGCGCACCAGAATTTGCAACGTACGGCGGCAATTTCCGCCGTAGAAAAGGACCCACGAAAGGACCCACGCAACGAGCGGCGTATGCTCACAACCCCTTCTTCTATATCTCCAGACGTGTTGCGCTTATGTTCGCTGATCGTCGAGAACCCCAAACCAACTTTTGTTCCTGTGCGGGTTGAGCCTGGAGCTGTGTTTCGCTACTGCTTCCAGGCGGTTGCCGACAAAGTTGCAAGGGACGGAGGTGCATGCGTGTATGGTTGGATGATCTGGGAATACCCCGGTTTCCTCGTTGAAGGAGAGTTTCATGCAATTTGGCAAGACCCGGCAGGCGCGTTGGTTGATATATCGCCTAAACCCGATGGGGAACAGCTGATACTCTTTCTGGCGGACAGTACAAGGTGCTGGAATTACCGCCCAACTCCGAGCGTGCGGCTTCCATTGTCGATGGATCAGCGGGTCCTAAACACGATAGTTCAAGCTGTGGCCACAGATTGGCTGAGGATGAAATATTGGGATGGAGAAGAGGCCCGCATACCTCCTCAGGCACATTTGGAATTCATGAAAGATCCCATATCCAATTTCTTAAGAACAGGCCGGAATGATTCCTGCGGATGTGGCAGCGGAAAGAAGTTCAAACAATGCTGTTTGCCAATGATTCAAAAATGCCTTTAGACTACTCACGCTCATCGGGCGTCTATCATTGACTAGGCAGAAATTATGATCGATCCAATCAACCCGTTCTTCGGTATCCAGAACCTTCCAGATCCCGCGACCTACGAGGGCGAGTTCATACACGAGAGGGGCTTTCACATCGAGCGCCGAACGATGGTTCTCGCGCGAGGGCTCACAAAGGTCAATCGATTTCGCCCGGCGATCTTCACCTATCGGCGAATGCAGGAGGAAGACGGAACGTGGGTCTGGACTTACCCGCTGCGACTGAAGGCGCAAAACGCGGCAATGAATTGAAGGTTGGCCAAAGGTCATGAGGCTAATCAATAACCAATGGCCGACTTTATTCTACTTCGGCTTTTTACGCGGGCGCCCGTCTTTTCGGACACGGACCGCGTCCAGATCCTGGCGCAGGATGACCCAAGAAACTCCGATCTTCTTCGCCTTCAGCTTGCCGTAGCCGCCATCAATCAGAGCTCGCACCCTGCGGACGGATACACCAAGCTCGGCCGCTGCATCGTCCACTGACAGTACATCGTCTGGACTTGCCATCGCTCTATTCTAAATCACCAGATTGGAGGGTAGCCCCGCCTCTCGGCGGGGCTTTTCCTTTAGGCGATTATTCGACCCTCCGCATCGATGCACTCAAGGAAGGGCATGGGGACGAAGTGTCGATCTCGCTCTACGAGTGGGATCGGACCATATCGGAGCGATTCCAGTTCGCGAACGCTGGTGTAACCGAGTTCGGCCCCACCCGATCGTCCCTGACCGTAAAGGTCTGCGTAGCAGAACACGATCTCATCTTCGGGATCGTATTCGAAGATCAGCCAGGTGGCTGGTCCAGCAACCGCGAAGAACTTCGCTCGAACGAACAAAGTCTCGTCGGTGCCTTCGGCATTGCTTCCAATCGCGGGAAGCTCGCTTTTTAGTTGGTCATTGATTAGCCTCATGACAATAAAACTATACCGTACTCGGTATAGTTTTGCAACCTAAACAGCAAAAAAACTCAAACTTTTTATCGTATGATCTGGCAATGCTGGAGCATCGAGACGACAACCAATTGAGACCTCAGGTTTGGGCATTTCTTCAAGACATCGTCGGGGTGTGCAAGAAGCATGGCCTGGTCCTGTCGGAAGATGGAGATCAGCTCGTCATCCGAGCGTACGAGGGCGACAGCGACCGCGACTGGATAGAGGACGCAAAGGACCTGTCTAGGTAGAAACAGGCTTATTCGATCAGCGGATTGCTTGAGGAGAAGAGGTATCGGCCAACATGAAGGGCGAATCCCTGCCAAAGGGTGAGATCGACGACGACGCGGTCGACCGCGCAATAAGTGCTGCGGCAGTGCGGCTCGGCCTGACTCAAAAGAAGCCTCTGAAGCGATCCTGCCCCGATGTGATAGCCGATACTATACAAATGTCTACGCATCAAGATATGATGGATGGGATGAACTCTGAACCTGAAACCCTAGGACCACCTTTGAAGCCGATCGTTACACGCCCAACCGAGGAAGACGATGAGCTACCGACGCCTTCCGAGCGAGACGGAAGTCCAAAGGACTGAGCGTCTCATTCGGCAATGTAGCCTCTGGGCCTCAGAATTCCCCGTAGCGTCGCCCTTTCGGCACTTCTGGTCACAAGAGGCGTCTCGACACCGAAAACGCCTACAAACGCTTACAACGCACCGCGACGCGGTTGCGGTCAATGGGCATGGGGTGCTTTATTTGGCGGACGACAAAGAAATCTGGTGCGCCGAAGATGCCGGAGACACTTACAAGCTGACTCTAGTCCACCGTGGCCAGGTGGTCCGGGAACCGATCATCGTTACGCGGGAATCGTTTGGTCACGGGAGGATGAAAGATTCATGGCTGTCTTTAGAATCGTTACCTGGCGCTTGGTGTCGGCTACTCATAGATGGCGAGGAGTGGACGCAACTCACGAATGGCCAACGGAACGGTCTGATAACCATGGCGGGAATCGCTCAGGACAAAGCAAAAGGTCTATCACGAAAAAATTAAAAAGTCCTTGCATTTTTTGATTGTCTGCCATATAATCAAACCATGGAAACAACAATTGGTCTTCGATACTTCGCCGCGATCGCTATTCCTATGCAGTCAAAGCCATTCCTTTGGGAAGGCGATGAAGACGAACTCATCTCCCTTGCGCAGAGCGAAAATGAAGCCGGCGGCTACTCGATCGAAACGCTTAACTCTCTCACCGCTATGTTTGGAGACGAGGAAGAGATTCCCGCCAAGGCGCTTGAGATCGTAAAGCGCGACGGAAACGTCGTTGAAATTAACCACGAGTTCTTTACCGTTAAGGAAGCTCCCACCAAAGTCGAATGGGCAAAAGAGGCGTTTGGCAATGACTATTACGCTTGCCATTGGTTTGAAGGTGATACTCCAGAATCCGCCAACACTCAAGCGAAGGAGTTTGCCGAAAGCTACCAAGGCCATCGGTATCCCTATGTGAATGGGCTTTTTCGATGAGCCAATTAAATCTGAAAGGTCTTCATCCAGCGCCAAAGTGGATTCTTGGTGAAGATTCAGACCTAAAAGAGTGGCTTGTTCATCTGGACAAGCCACGTTTTGCGTGCCGTGTTCGACAGACCGATTTCACGGAAGCAGAGGAAAACGCCCCCGAAGAATTTAAGGTCTTTGAGTTTGGATTCGCAGACGCATTCAGCGATTTTCTGTGGATCGACGACCAGCCGCCAGAGGAGGAACTGACCGTACTCCTTGGGCTAGGCGCTGATTTTGTGGAGAGTTTCGTTGAGTAAATCAGAAGACAAGCCAAAAGGTCGCGGCGGACCAGGGCGCGGCCAGGGGCGAAAACCGAACGCAGTGCCGACGAAACGAATCTCAGTCCAGGCTCCTATCGCTGATTGGATCACAGAGAATCAAGACACGATTTACAAAGTGTCGGGCATCCCCAAACCAAAACACGACGCCCTCAGTTAACTACTGTGGGCGTCGTTATGCTCCAATTCCGAGGGCTCTGACTTCCAACTCTTCATCAGACAGAGACTGGAAGAGCGCGGTTAATTCCATGGGATTGGAAGCAGGGTCTAGCCAAGCATCGACGCCCTCGTCCCTGAGCACGACGGGGATCCGGCTGTGATACTCGGCCGCCTTGCCGATCGCGTCCGTCGTCACCATCGTGCAGGTCGGGCCTGGATTGTCCCGGTATGCCCACATTCCGGCAAAAACAAAAAGCGGCCGGTCGACTACTGAAAGGCGGTTAGCAACCTTCGATCCTTTCTCGCCCGTCCATTCGCACCAGGCGGACGCAGGCAAGAGACATCGGCGCGACTTCATCGATGCGTAGAACATCCCGCGCTTGTTTTCGAGGTTGGTACGAATGGTGTCGTCTCGAGCGTTGTTCGGCGCTGTCCTCCGGATGAAGGTGGCGAGGTCCTCGTCTTTCACCCATGGCGGCACCAATCCCCATTGGGCCATTTCGAGTTCGCGTTCGCCATCATCGTTGAGGCGAATCATCAACGTCGGCTTGTCTGGGAAGAGCTGGAGCGGACCGTGATCGGTCACGCGGATCCGTCGAACTGAGTACCGTTCAGCGATTTTTTCTACTTGATGTTCAATCCAATAGCGGTTACACACTTAATCAAACAATATAATTGATGCAGAGAAATTACTCAAACCTCCGATGATTACACACACGTTTAATTCATTTCAGAAATTCGCAAATTCCTTATCGCTTCCAAACATGAAGCCATACATCGAGCGTCGCAAGAGATTAGCAATGCGCCTGAATAGGAGTTTTTGGGGAATCGATTCTGAATCAGATCACATGGTGGTTGTTGGTAGTATCGGGAGGAAAACCACACCGGGCCCCGCAAAGGATATCGACGTCCTTTTCCAACTGCCTCAAGAAACTCGACGAAGGGTGTCTGGATTTATGGGCAATTCTCAATCAGCGTTGCTTCAAATTATTCGTAACGAATTACGAAAGACCTACCCAGAAACCAAGATCCGAGGCGATGGTCAAGTAGTTGTCGTTGGATTCTCGGACACAATGAAGTTCGAAGTTGTTCCAGCCTTCATACAGAATGACGGTTCTTTCCTCTACCCAGACAGCAATGTTGGAGGGCAATGGAAGTGCTGCAATCCAAAGGCTGAACAGATTGCTTTCGATGAGTTGAATGAGAAACTCGATGGAAAGCTTCGCCACCTTTGCCGAATGACAAGAGTATGGCGGAAGCGATTCTCAATTGACCTACCTGGCATCTTCATTGATGCAACTTCGTATCATTTCTTAAATGATTGGCAGTATCGAGACGAGAATTATGAATACTACGACTGGATGTTTCGGGATTATATGGGCTATCTATCTTCGATAGACCCTAACAGGAAAATATGGTTTGTCCCTGGCAGCAATGCGAAAGTTTGCCGACCATTCAATATTGTAAAGAGAGCCAGTGAGGCCCATTCCATCAGTTCGGATGCTTGCGAGTTCTCTTTAAAGGGAGACCACCGCCGGGCATTCCTCAGATGGCAACAGATTTTTGGGGGAAGATTCAGTGGAAAGTGATGATCTCTATATGATCTATGAAGATGAAATTCGAGAGTCTTTTGGCAAAGTTTGCTATACGCACAAGACTCACCTAAAGATGATGGATCTTTTACGTGGGCGATTCGACAAGCTAAAACATTGCCAGATCTTACTTTCGGCATTAACGGCCAGCACTCTCGTAGCCTATCTTGTCAAGAGTTTTGATTGGGCACCAGTTGTTGCGGCTATTCTTGCGCTGATATTGACCTATCTGAATACCGCATTGAAAGAAGGCATTCTACTGGAACAGATACGCGACCACAAGGACACGGCCAGCGAAATTTGGATTGTTCGCGAGAGTTTCATATCACTAATTGCTGACATAAAGACTCGATCAGTTACTGTACTAGAATTGAGAACGACTAGGGATCAATTGAATGATACGCTGAAAGAAATATACAAGAGAGCTCCAGAGACAAACGCTGTCGCCTACGAAAGAGCAAGAAAGGCTCTTCAATTCGATGGAGAACACACGTTTGAGCCAAACGAAGTCGACCCATTGTTACCTCCAGGTCTTAGAAGGTCAACGAACTAAGGGCGCAACTGACTGATATCGCAGGATTCCTGAATTCGACAAGGGCGAATGGCGCATAACTATGTTTGAACTGTTACTTCGATCTCCAGCCCCACACTGGGAAAAACAACCCAATCGGTCGGCGAAACCTTCTGAATCAACGCTGGAGCGGTCTGCTTCATCGTGATCGGATCGAAGTAGAACGCTTTCAAATTAGAATTTTGATTCGCGAACCGCACCGGGCCGCCACCGGCCACGATCCAGGGAAGAGTGCCGGTCGCCGCGATCGACAAGTACTTCCCGTCGTCTTGCGTTGGCACCGAGATGAAGCCCGTCGGCTGCGCCGTTCCACCTCCCGAGATGAATAGGTGCTTCGACGACGGGATCGGAAGACCATCAGCCGAGACGATGCAGCTGAGCTTTCGTTCCCCCCACGGATCGCCCGACGTCTTGAACCGAACAAGATCCGTTTCGTAGGTGGTTTCTCGCCCACTGGTGAAGGTTTTGACCGGCGATGGGTCCAAGAACACGTATCGGCCCAAGTGCCGCGCTGCGGCCCGCATGGGCTCCTTCTCGGTGTATCGCTCGACGAATGGTCCCTCGGCCAGCATTCCTTTGTTTGAAGCGGAGAGGAACCAACAGATCGCGGACAGGCCTTCCGCCTTCGCCTTGGCCGCTAACCAGAGCTCGTTTTCGAATCGCAGCGGGTTTGGCCAAAGAGATCCCACCTCAAGGATTCCGCGCGGCTGCCCGGCGCCATACGCCCAGATGTCGGCGGTCTGCCAAGGCTGCTCAGCCCAAAGCGTCGCGTAGTACTTCGTGAGAGGATCGCCCTCGCGAGCGTCGTCACCGTAAAGGTGGGAACTCACGATCGGGAAAGTCGGCGTGATCTTCGACCAGTCGCCGGAGACGCCGGCATTCTTGAAGAGCGGGAAGGCACTCAGTTTCGCGTCAGACATTACGGACTTGATGTGGGTCACGAAGTCGGCATAGGTCGCAGGATCGCCCGACTCTTCGTTCAGTGGTTCCACCGCCAAAAGCGCCGGCGAATCGCCAACGGCCGCGGCGAAGGCCTTGATCCGTCGATCGATCTCGGCACGAGCTGAAACAGCGTCTTTGTCTGATCCGCCCTCAAGGGCTTTGCGCTGCAGGTACTGGAAGTCACCGAATGGCGAGGCGTCGGCCGAGGCCAGGGAGACGATGATGTAAACGCCGAACTTCTGCCCCGCGGAGAGCATGTACTTCATCGGCGCGTATCCTCGCGTCTTGATCAGCGGGTCGACGTGGTGAAGGCGCAGGAGGTTGTATCCTCGGGCGAAAATTTCGCCAACGATCTGGTCCGCTTCGGCCTGATTCGCCGGCATCGCGGCTTCATAGTTGAGCGTCGTGCCCCAAAGCTTGGTTGTTACGACCTGGCCAAGTTGACTCCCGACGACGGCCAGGCGCGAGGAGATCGGAGTCGGAGTTTTGTCGACCTGGTTTTCCGAGACCTGGGCACGACCGATTGTCACGAGAACAAGGGATACGATCATAGTGAGCGCCCTCATGGCATCACCGCCTTTGGGTAAGTCCCTTCGATTGCCCGGAAAACTTCCTCGGGTGTTTCGTTGACATAACGTCGCATGCCGTTCGGGAGGTCGATGATAGTGCCGCCGGGCGAGTTTTCATCCGATGGCTGAAAGGTCACGATGAACTCGGATTCGATGAACACCGGGGTGGGGGATTCGACACGCGAATGCGCGTCCGTGAACGTAAGGATCATGGGGTTCCTCCGGGCCGCTAGGTGCGGTCAGAAATAGAAAAGCCCGGCGAAGTGCCGGGCTTTCTCATGTGAATCTACTTTGAGCGCAGTAAGATCTGAACTAGGTGATTATATGTAAATCGCACGGTCGATATGTCGAGAACGATCCGCCCAAAAATCTACCGTTCGCGCTACCCGATCTGCTCTGCTAAAAACCGGTCTTTGCGTTAATCGTCAAACGATCATAGATTCATAATGAACCATGAGCGAACTAGAACCTAAGCATTGGGATGAATCGATTGTAAGCATCTGCCCTGCCGACAATTGGTATGCAATATTCAAAATTTACGATGCGTATCATGCCAAACGACTGGCTGTTTGGGCGGCTTGTCCGGGTTCTTCAAGCCCAATTCACGGAATTGTTGCTGATGACATGATCAGCGCGGTCTATGAGGAAGACGAATTCGTCCAATATCTGCATAAGGATGAATTGGCGGAATGGAGGAGCCAAGACAACAAGCCACTTACACCGTTTCCAAGATAGCTCGCTCAAAGGTGTCGCAACCTGATGTACTTTGGTTGCGTTAAAATCTGGAGATGTCGAACAGTGGCTGTTTCCTTGCGCTCGTCCAGTTGCCAGGATTGATATTAAAGGACATCGAGCGCAAGAAGAAATCGAAAAAGAGACCAAATCGCGACGTCGGCAATTCCAACCGTACGCGGCGGTCAAGGCGCTGACATCGCCTGAATTGGTCTCCCGCCATCACCCCGACCGCTTCTCAATCCCCTCTCCCATCTGCTCAAACCGCTCGAGGATCGCCGCACAGTTCTCCGGCGCCAGCTCCATCGCGTAGACGTTCCGCCCGGTGACGTGACCGGCGACCAAACGTCTAGGCGTTGGCAAAAATATTCGCAAACTCTTGCAAACTCCGATATACTCTAGGAAATAGAGTCTAGAAAATAGAGGTTCATGAAGAGTGCGTAACCCAAAGTGCGGAGAAACAGAAGAAATCATCATCAGGGCCCTTCTCAACATTGACAATGAGGGTAGCGGCGCTGATATTCAGCGTGAAATTGCACGTGTATTAGGGCGAGGCTTTACTCCTGGCAATTTTTATGGCACGGTAGATTCTTTGATCGATAAGGGCCTCATTGAAGTCAAGCAATACGAGTCGCCTTCGCCGAAGACGGGAAATCGGTCGGTAAGAATCCTCGAGGTATCCCCACGAGGAAAGGAGGCAGTAGTAGCCAAAGAGAGGATGCGCCGAAGCTTCGAAGCTAGCTATTCATTCTTTAGATCAGGAGGATTTCCTAGTGAGACGTAGCGATTCAGATGAGATGCGCAGGCATAGAATTGAGGCTACTGATGCAGTGAGGTCAATCCGTCGAACGAAGAGACTGGCTAAGCGTTTGATGTCAACAAATAGAGGCACTTGCTTTAGAGATGTAGTTCGTGCCCTCTGCAATCCGCAGTTGGAAACCTTACCGCACCCGGATTTGTTTCTGATCGCCGAGTTGTCTCAAGACTTATTGGAACTGATCAAGTCTGTCCCAACTGAAGCTCAGGTCGAATCAGATTGCCTAAGCCTTCTTGACACGATATCAACGGCATTAGCCGACGCCGGCATAGAGCCAGATTCCCCCCTCACCACCCGTTCTTGTATCCCCCGGTATATCGATTTTTTGACATACTTCATGGGCTCGGATTCACGTCGTGACTACCTGGCAAGCGAAGAGCCGATTTACCAAGAAATGCTTGGGAAGTTTAGCCGGACTTGGGTGAACGTTCGGTTCTCCCTCAAGATTGGAATGGTCGGACTTGAAGCATTTCTAATATGGATTCGAAAGCACTTGGTCGCGATAGTTTCAGAGTGGCTTACGGCTAGGGCCCGCAACATTTCGGATCATGGCCAACAGTAGTTAGGAGAATGGGTTCATTCGCTCGCTCATTGACAGGGCGTAACCTGGGTGGCTCTTTGCGTAATCTGAGTTAAGAACTCAAGGCCTAGTGAACCACCATTCAAGGAAACCTACTCAATGCAATCCTCTGTTTTTTAGTGGAAAAGCACGTGACTTTCGTCTAAAATATCCGCGTGTCAACGCAGCCGAAATTGTGCCCACAGTGCGGAACTGCTCAAGATGAATCTGCACCTAAGTGCTCCCGGTGCGGTCATGATTTCTCATCTCAGCCAATGCCTAGCAGCAAGCCCACAGTCTCAGTTAATTCAACGTCAAAATGGGACCTCCTCAATCGGTGGGGAGTGCTCTCAATACTAGCGGTTGTCGTGATCGGTGGTTGCTATCTCGCCTACTCTTTCGCGATTGGCCATCCCCTAGCCGGGACTTGGCTTGCATCGGAGAGCTTTGGAACCGACGGCAAGATGATCTTGAGAAAAGATGGCACCGGCGAATTTCAGTCAACAGCCGTGTCAAATGGAACGCCGACGAGCTTTCGACCCTTTAAATGGCACACAGAAGGATCGTTCCTGTTCTTTGATCCGCTAGAGGCTTCAGACTCTGCGCCAACCACCGCCCAGCCCTACCGAATGTACGATAGCAACCGCTACCTATCGGTTTCAGTCAATGGTCAAGCCTCCACCTGGAGAAGAGAGGAAAAGTAATCCCTATTCGATCGTAAGATTGCCCGCCAATCGCACGGGGATTTCCGGATTGTCCGTGATCCTGAGATAGACGTCATAGCGGCCTTTAGACAAAGTGACGGTGCCGGATGGGCCAACCAATATCTTCGCGTCGTAGGTTCCCGCAGAAGTGTCCCAGCTGCCTGCGAACCAGGTCGTCGGCGTCTTCCCTGGTGACACAAAGGCAAACTGCACGACGTCACCTGAAGGATCGAAGCTAACCATGTCTGGATTGGTAACGGTGACTCGAACGAACTCGAGTGACTGAGCAAGCATTTTCATTCTGAAGGTTCTCCAAAGCTCCAACCAGAAGCCGGACCAGAAGCCGCCCAGCTTGGAACTGGCGATGAAACGGACCAAGAGTTGAATGGTCGACCGCAAACCCAGGTGAGATCGCGTGAAGGAATTGAAGTCGGTCGCGCAAAATATCGCGGCGCGAAATAGCCGGGTGCAAAGTAGCTTGAATGAAACATCAGGTCACGTCCAGAACAACATTAGATCGGTTGCCGACGCTGTCAACGGTTGCCGAGATCCTCGTCTTGGACCCGTCTGTGCTTTTATATTCAATGTTCGTCGTCCCAGCACCCGTGTTGGTACCTGCAAGAGCTGATAGGCATGCCCGAAGCGCTTGGCGTACGGTAATTCCCGGATCCACTCCATTGGCGCCGTCGAGGATCGCCATGATGTCGTTTTGAAGTGCATCCACATCGGCACCAGTTGCGAGAGTGGCCGCCGCGATGGCCGTCGAGACTTGCGAGTACACCTCGGCCTGCGAGATGTCGTTCAGTCCATTCACTGAAGTTTGAAGCGTGTCCACCTTCCCATCGATCAATGAAGTGGTGCCGTCTATGGCTTCTACCGTGGCGAGCACTTCAACCATATCGACACCTTGCGCGGCAGTCTTCGCAGGATCGTACGCAGGAGTCAGGGCATAGCCGGTCTTGTCGTTGTTGGTGGCTACAGTGACGTTAAAACCAAAGGCAGACAAAGTGCGCGTCGCTGCTCCCCAGACCGCCGTCGCGATATCTGCGACTAGCGTCCCGAAGCCGGTCAGAGTTCGCGTGCCGACCGCCCAAATGTCCGCCGCTGAGTGGGAAGACCGTGAAGAAACAGTTGCATTCACATTCTCAACCCACTGTTCGCCTATGATCCAAAGCCCCGGTACGTGCCTCTGATCAACTGAGGTGTCTGTCGTCTTGAATAGAAACTTATAGTTCCCAGCATTGGGTGTTGAGCCAGAAGGCAAGACGTAGTCGTAAAAGCCTCCTCCTACTTCGGTGGAAGCCTGACCAGAGAGAATTAGACCACTTGAATCATAAACATCTACCGTCGGAGAAAGACCAGGCTTGGCGATGCCTCCCGATGTGTAGTGAGCAGTGACTCGAGCAGATTGATTCTTTTGAGTTAGCAATTAAAACACCTGCCAAATGCGATTGAGGTAGGCAAGCCATGGAGCTTGCTCAGCGAACGTCATCGTGCGATTAACCAAGATCAATCGTCCTAGTTGGACTTTGCCCGGGAGAATTCCGTTACGGTAGCCAAATAGCCTAGATCCGGTGTTGCTTGTCGGAGTTGTCGCATAGCTCGCCGAGAGGATGTAAGTCGACGCCGAGTTCGAAATGTTCTGCGGAATCGTGACCGATGATCCGTTGATACTTCCGTTTGCGGCTAGAGGCGGATCAGTTCCAAAGCGATTATTAGACTGAGTCGCATAGGAGTTGTAAGTGGCAAAACCATACGCTATGTTGCCGGAATCTCCAGATGTCCATACTGTATCGAGCGTGTTCGAAGGTCCCGGAAACGATGTCCTAATTACACGAACCACGGCAAACATCGTCAGTTTTGAAGAGTTGCAGATCGTGGAGGCGTAATCGAGATAGTCGTTAGAGCCATCTCCCTCCGCCATCCCGAGACCGTTTTGGACGTTCGCTCGCCAAAGCGGTTTAAGGGACGCAGAGCTCTGATCGTGGTGGTAGCCAAATGGCCCCTGATCGCGAATTCGTCCGATGACTTGATTTGCGCCAGTGGCGTTGACCTGTCCAGGCTCTTGCCAAATGAGCCCTGACGTAGCGCCGGAGAAGTCAACATCAAGAAGGTAATCGGGGTCCTTTGATGGGTCGAATCTTCCTGAAGCGACCGCCAAAGGCCCGAGCTGTCCAAAGAGAGGCGTGAGCATTCTAACCCGCGACGCGCTGGATAACAGACTCGCGCTCTTGGGTCGCAACGGCGCCACCATCGGCAAACGCGACCAAATCGAAGGCTACGCCAATGTCGATCAGAAAGTCGTTTCGACTCACCCCGCCGCTTTCTTGTATGAAGCCTTCGCTGTCGTCAAGGGCTTGCAAGGAAGGGTCATTCGAGTTAAGCGCCATTCCAGCGCCATAGTCGCCTCCGTTGTTAGCCACGTGATACGCCTTGAGCTCTCGCGCAAGAATGATGGTTTGCCGAAGCTGTTGAGAAAATGCCTTTGCTTTTGCAGCGGCAACTTGCACGCGCGATTTTTGAACTGCCATTGAAATCTCCTTAAAGTGGTTCCTCGAACCATTCCCGTCCGTCGTCAGTGGAACGGAACCGCCGGCGTTCACCGTCGACCATCCCAATCATGTCTATAAAATGAGTCGCGTCTTCGACGATCTCGACGTCGAATGAGGCGTCGTCAAATTCGATGCCCCCAATCCCGTCTTCATCAACTGGAAAAGTGCCTTGAGACACTTGTTTCCCGCTGAAGATCTCGACGCGAACCTTCTGGTCTTCGGACATCACGAAGAAGAGGTCCTCATGAGTTCGTCCGTTATGTCGTTCTCTGGCGTGAAGCACGTTGGTGTAAAGCGGATCACCGCTGGAAGGAAGGGAGATCCATTCGTCCCCGAAGTCGTGAGATATCCGGCGATAGAGCTCGCCATCTTTGATCGCGATGGCAGAGAAGTATCCTTCGTCAGAGTTGAACTCAAGCCGCTGACCACGCCAGCCTGGTCCTTCCTCAATCACCCGTTCGCGAAGCGCGGACGAGTCCGCCCTCCATCTCGTTTCGATGAGCCAGTTCCCGTCGACGTCGGCCCACGAGACCATGTATCCGGGATGGGAACTGCGTAGGGCAATCCCACCCTTTCCAGGCTCGATGAGCGGCACCGAGCCAAGCCAATAGACCGCACCAAATGACAGCGATTCATTGAGTTTCGCGTATTGGATCGATCCCGCTTGAGAAGGATCAGAGTATCGAAAGTGCAGAGCGTCACGATTGAGAGCCGCTCCTTCGGACGGAGATTTGTTCCCCCATTCCAGCGGCGAATACGCTGGCGGAAAGTGCCAATCGATGACCTGGAAACCGTAGCCGTTGTTGTTCTTGCAGTCGATCGTCAGATCCTGAGCGAACGATCCGTCGAAGGTCTCGCGCTTGATCTTTGCCGTCGCCGGTTTCGGTGTGGAAACAGCCAGGCCGTTCCCCCAAACCATCGACGCATGAAACATTGGCCCATCCCCCCACACGCCGGCGCGATCGCATCCAAAGAAGCCGGCGAAGAGGCCTTGGCCGATGAAATAGCTGTATTCAAGATCGAGGCCATCAGCCACGATGTCGACTTCGGGATAGAGCGTCCCATCGCGACGAATCGCCGGCTGATTGATGAGCACGGGGGTGAGATTGTCGACCCCCGTCGTGACGAACGGCGACGCCGTATCTGGCCAAGGCGTGAGACCTATTGGAAAGGTCGACCGGAAAGCGTCCAATCCGTCCACTTCGCCATAGATTTGATACTGAGCGTTGCCAGTTCCAAGGAAGTAGGGATTGTAGGTATCACCCGTCAGCGCAAACGGATCGTACGCATATCGCGGGCTCGATTGCCGCGCCTTCGCCTGATATCGGACTTCGCCGCCCCATTCGCTCAGCGTGATCGTGTTGTCCGCGAAAACAACGTAAACGCCGGATACAGACCAGATGCCGCCGAAGCGACCACTGGAATAGAAACTAGGATGCGCCGCCTCGACATTCTGTCTATCCAGGCGGGCGAATTCCTTCGCTGGTGTCCAGGTTGGATAAGGAGTCGGCGCACCGTAGAAAATCCTTTCGGGATTCGCCGTATCAATCCAAACCTTGTTCGTGCCCTCTTTTACCGAGACTTTGTATCCTTTCCTGAAAACGAGAATCCCAACCGGTTGGTCAAGCCATATTTCAATGACTCCCGCTTTTTCTGCTGTACACGTCACCGAGAGATATCGATAAGGATGGACTGTCCCGAAGGTAGAGCCAGAGAGGCGTGAGAAAAACACCGCCGACTGTGGGCCATTGACCAGAGTGTTTCCACTGATTGAGTATCCGGGCGCCGCGTAGTTGATCTGCCAAACTCGGCCGGGCGCACCTGGCTGCCTTGGCCAAGGCAAGCGTTGCTTCAGCTTGATGTTGCGGAGCGTAAATTCTGCATTCGCGTTTCTCGGTGGAGAGAGCGGAACAGGCACATTCTTAGCGCGAGAGTCTGGCCGCACCAATGGAAGCAAAGGCACCTTTGTTGGAGTTTCCCCTCCATTGGCCGCGTAGACGCTCAGCCACGCGTTACCCGCGCCTTTCCACCTCTGGATGGGGGTTCCACCTGTGGCGGAAGCTCCGTTCAATCCACGAGCGTCGATCATGACGCCACCGAGTGGATACTTCAAGTTTGACACCGGCGGATTGCCGTATTTCGTTCGATTGATGCCTGCGGCGGTGAGTCGTCCGTAGTATTCAATCCACTGAAACGACTCACTGACCGTGGCTTCAAAACTGCCTGTTTTTTCCTCAACGACAGCGGGGTTACCCCCTCCGAATATGCTTTGCAGGAAGAGAACTGGCTTGCTTACTTCGTTGCCATCCAGATCCTTGAGGTGAAACTTTACCGAGTACTGCCAAGGAGACCACCACTGTTTGGAGATGAACGCAGACACTCCATCGCCGGGGTTATCTGTTGGCGGACCTTGTTCAAGAACCGTCATGATCTTGCCAGGCTCGCTCCTATAGGATGCCTTTCGGCCGGGAGTGAGAGGCGATTCTTGCTCGTCCTCGATCACAAACGCGTCGTTAGCCTGCCCCCAATAGGAGTACTCGACGACATCTGTTTCCGAATAGCTGTAATAAACAATATTTGGAGACGGATTGACCCCAATGGTGCTCCCGCCGCCAATGATCTGGATCAGCCCCGGAACGGTCCGTATGACGTTGTCGCCATATCCCCAATCACCGACCTTCGTCCAAGACCCGGCGGGAGAAGAAAGCGTATAGGTCACTTTCCACCGCCTTGGCGCCGGAAGATACGGCTGACCCGCGGACGCTGTGGTGTAGTCAGTCGAAAGCGCGCAACCCGGACCGCCTACCGACTGCCACAGGCCGCCAAAGACCTGCCCCGCAGATCCCGCGCCACCCTCGGCCGGGTCGACAGTTGCTACCCAAGTCTCTCGATATTCGATGAAACCCGCCCCACGAAACTCAAGTGTTGGTTGATCCGAAAACCAAGGCAGACCACCCGGGGGCAGGTAGAACGGATTGAGCGTTTGAGCAGGCGCTCGGAGATTTTCGAGGCCAGTCACCGTGTCGAGATAGGCTGCAGTGAAGTCCTGCCGATGACGATATTCGAAGACCGTTACTTCCATCAGTCCTCGATGTCAGCAGGAAAGTCGTACCCCCGCAATTGCGGCAAGGAACCATTCGGGCTTTGCGGATTCCATATGGTCCCATCAGCGTTATAGAGAATCCCCTTGGCTCCCTGTAGCCCGTTTTCTGACGCAGAGAAAATGGCGGAGAACTTCTCACCAAATCCATTTTGTCGGTTCGAATACATCCGCAGACCTTCTTGAATATCTCTAAGATCCCTTCCAATCATGGCTACCTCGGGGGATGTGCATCAGGGCGAAACTTTGTGGCGCTGTAGTTCGCCCGCTTGTTTCGATCATTTGTCCAACTTGGTTCGACCTCGTCTATCAGCCACAACTCACCATCGATGTAAATGGGATCCCACTTTCGAAGTCGATATGTGAATTGATCACCCCAATCAGCATCAAAGTGTCGCCACTGATATCCGAAGCAAAGATCTTCGTATGCACGCCTTCCAATCCACTCGAACGCGTCTCGACTTGGACAATTGGGGAGCGGAATAACTTTTATGTGTTGTTGGCCCATGTAGTCCGGATGTTTCACGTCGGGATTCAGGTTCTCCGGGTTTCTGAACCCACGAGGATTGCTCCAGACTCTCGAAACAGTGTCCTTCCCAATCAAGCTGAAGGACTCGGCGTAATTGATGTCAGACTGATTCACTTCGCCTTTGTAAACGATATCGGACAAGAGCTTTTGAGGAATATCCGCGAAAAGATCTGCGTTCGTGGTAAGGACAAGGGTCGTAAAACTTGGCGGGCGCGGTCTCCGTTTCAAATTCGAGTGCTTATATCGAGGAACTCCCTCATACTTGGGATCTTCACCCGCTGCGCGATAGGAAGCATCATCTTTAAAGAATGCGGCTTTGGGACGAGTCGCAAGCGTTTGCTCTGGAGTTGGCCTCTTGTAAACATGCCATGCATGGTCTCCTAAATCCCATACCCAGTGCCAACCGAGGATGTTTTTGATCAAATCATTCACGAACTGATAAAGAGGCGTGACCGGATCAACGTACCAAATGTCGTCTTTCTTATTGGCGCCTTCCTTTTGGCCGCCTTTTGGTCCTCCGCCATCGCCCTCGGCCCAGAGCCTGAAATTCCACCGGCTGGCATCGGTCCACTCACCTTGGTAGTAAACAGGGTCAAATACGATCTGTGATGATGGATCGTAACCTACAGCTTCGCCACAACGCCGGACGGCATCTTGCCACTTCCATGGTCTCTTTACCTTTGCTGAATCGAAAGGGTCTTGTGTGAAGTTCAGCCCTAAAACATGACCACGGAGAAACCTATCGGCCTGACCAACACAATCGAATACAAGTTTCTCAGGTCCTGAAGTCGGCGCTTCTCCGACTTCGTTTTGCAAAGCAAATCCCTCAAAATAAGTGATCCCCGATTCATCGTCGAACAGTCTGCATGCGGCATAGCTTCGCTCTATGTAATCAGATGCTTGGCCACGCGAATTGTCTACTGAGACTGTTAGTCGGGACCGCTCGGGGCTATCACCTTGGTAGATTCTCTGGCCAAGCGTTTTAAATGAGTGTGGAATTGTGCTCGATGATTCAAAGATTGGTGCCTTGTCAATTCCATATCCATAGAACTCAGGCGACTTACTAGATGTTTTTAGGGTGCCTGATCCTCCAACAAGGTCATTAGCACCTACCATCGCGCATCGTAACGCAGGGCATTGCTGACCATTGTTGCTTTCGAATGGCGCTAGCGTTGCCTGACTAAACAAAGCTCCATCGAAGAAGCCGTAGGAGATGTTCCCTCCATTTAGGTCATGCAGGGTGTGGTAGTAAATCTGATTAGTCGGAACGAAACCTAGGTCTTGACCCTTGTCCCAGAAAATAGCAGGGGCCGTGACTCCCGAGAAGAAAGCTAATCGAGATACTTGAATGAAAGCCTTATACTCCCGACTGATTCGAAGTGTCCACGGTCCAGCTTTCGTGATGACCGGCTCACCGTTCGGTAGCTTATGTAAACTACCACTGAACCTATATGAACCACCAATTCCAGCACCTTTCTTCGCCTTCCATAAATACAGTTCTTTTGCCCAATCTCGAATATCTCGATCTATGTAATCCACATGGAAGTCGATTACTCGGCCAGCGTGTGGAAAAATGAGGATGCGATAGACAGATCCAAACCCTTGACTGTGCCAAGCTGGATGCCACTTAAAACTATACAAGTAAGCATAGGTTTGAAAGTTCTCAGTTCTCCAGAGATGAGCATCACCAGTTGAGTCGACTACTAGAGCGCAATCGCCAAAGTAAAACGTGAACATCTCAGGACGCGCACTTGTTGAACGCCCCTCAAACCGAAATCTAAGTTGATATCCAGTGTTCTCCGGGAATGACTGCACGCTTTGTAGTGCGTTTACTCCTAAGGAGGCCTTTGCGTTCTCCAGCTTTGAAAGCGTCGGTACTTTCACTCCTCCAGGGTGGTCTTGCTGATTTGCTAGAGCGTCTTTTCCAGGTCCGGCATAATTTTTCTTCTTGATGATTGAATGAAAGAAGTAGTCGCTTTGATTATCTCTTCCCTCCGGGACCTCAGTCCACCAATCCGCATCGTAAAGACAGTCTGAAAGTCGAAACTTCAAATAGTCGTATGTCTTTTCTCCCGAGAAATCAGGTGTAAGATTGATGGGGTAGAGCGTTATGGATTCTGAGCTTGGCCAATATTTGACCCTATACTTGTCATTGTGGCGAGACAAGCTTGCTGCCGTTCGCTGATAGGTGATTCCGCGCTCCTTTAAGTAGAGTTGCGGAGTATCAAGTTCAAGTTTAGTTCCCATGAGGCATTAAAAAAGGCCGCGTTGATGCGGCCCAAGATTAGATGATTCTGATTGAAATGCTTTTAAGGCTGTCGCCTACGTTGCTTACTCTCCAATATCCATCGGTAATGTCGGCACTATAACTCCTTCTTTTGCAAGGAGTTCGAAGATTTTGAGTTTGCCTTTGCCAGTGATGAGAGTAAGGCCGCTAGACATCGACTCGCCAGATTTAGGATGCGAATAAGTTGTCGCAATCCTGCGGAACCATCCTTGATCCAAATACTTCTGATAAGGCGCGTTGTGGTCTTTTCCACCACCAATAATCAACTTTCGGGAGCGGAGCCACTTATAGAAACGAATCTCTCCCCACTGGAATTCCTTCGCCACTTCTGCGACCGTTTGAGCGTTTACCGCCTCGTGAACACGCTCGGCGAACTGTGCTTTGGGGATAAGTTCACGATTCCTCTTGGAAAGCGCGGCATTCTTGGACTCAAGCTCCCGCTTTTCCACAATCTGTGCCAAAAGCGTCCGAATGGCCGACTCATAGTCTTGGGGCACCGGCGGAAGCGACGTTTCTGCCCTATGAGTTTGAATCGCAAAGTAGGACTGGGCCAGAGCTACTTGAGACTTTCTCGGATCACCGTTCATCGCGACCAAATAGCAGGCGTATCGCGAGAGGTGGAAGTCGTCAACCTCCAGGGTAATCGGACCGTACTGGTTCCTACTAATCTGGGTTTTGCCGGCGCTGGCAAAATGCTCCGATGTGCTAAATCCAAGGTTCGCACACGATATTTCTGCCCGCTCACTGATGCTCCTAGACGATGACGAAAAGGGTGTAACTATTTGTAACACCCTTGGTGGCCCCCAAGGGGTGTAAAAAACGTTTACACCCCCACCACGAGCGGAACACAAGAGATCGCCTTCATCGCTTCCAAAGAGCATTTTCGAGGAGCCTCGAAAATGGGGCCATTGAAAACCTTGAATGCTCTGATGAATTTAACCAGCGCAATTTTGCGCCCGTTACCTACACAGACGCCCTTTGGCTCTGCGCCTTTCCCACCCGTGATCACTTTGCCGGCGCTGGCAAAGTGATCAAAAGTGAGAGCGCTTTTCAAGCGACTTGCCGAATCATCCGTTCGGCGAGGTTTCGGAGAATCGGGAGATCGTTGATCGAATCGATGTAGGCGATCTTTGAGCCCATCCTCGCCCGCACGGTTTCAAGTTCGAGATTGATGCCTCGAAGGCGTGAGTATTCGTCATAGAGCCGGTGGTAGGCGTCCTGGTAGTCAATCCCCGTGATTCGCGCATAGCGACCAATGAGGTCCATGACCTTCTTTCGCATGCCAAAAGCAGTCGGTGATTCAATTTCATCTCCTGCAACAGGCTCTACAACCTTTAGGCGATAAACGGCAGGATTGCCAATCCCAGCGATTGCGTGGTCACCGGTTCCACGCTGAACGTCCAGTTTGTCAATCAGTGACGTGACGGACCCGGTCAGAGAGATCATCGATTTCATCATCTCTACGAGCAGTTCGTTGGACGGTGCCGCTGGTTGTGGCGAGATACTGTAGCTCCCGGTTTTGCGGATCTGGGGGAGCACTTCACTATAGACCCAATCCATAAACCTCTTGGCCTCGGGCTTTGAGGATCTTGCGACCATCGCGTATAGGTTTCGTTCGTTGATAAACAGTATTTCCTGCTCACCGCTGGAAGTGGGGGTGATAAATTTCATCACCCCCCTTGGGTCACACCATTCGGACCTTGTGAAGTTTGTTGGACGCTCCATCTCCAGGATGGCGCCGACATCCGCCAGGCAGAACCATGGCTCGTCGTCTACAATGTTGGTGCGTACGGGCTTTTCACCGTACGTGAACGCTTGAAGAAGGGTGTTCTCTTTCATGTTTCTCCTCAGCGTGGAGATTTAGGGGCTCGGGCCGCTGATACCGCGAGCCCCGGATATTGCCCCCTCCTGTTGCAACCAGGATTAACGGGGGCAAACTGTTTTACGCAGCCATCTCCCCGACCGCGCGGGACAGGCGAACATGGATCATCTGGTAGATCTTGTCGCCGTAACCTTCATGGATTGCGAAGGCAACGGTCGATCCTAACCATCCAGAGTTCTTCTTTCTCACCGTAATCCGCACCCCAAACCGAAACTCCAGTTCGTTGTAGATGCTTGCGAAGAGCGCGCCGGGACTACATCCCGTGAGTTGACAATAGGCTCTCGCTACGCGATTGATGGCGGATGAGTTCGTGAACCCCGGAAGGACGCCTAGCGGTTCGGGGAGATCACGCAACTCTGATCGGGCGAGTTCAGCATTTTTCTCAAGTCTGTCAAGCCGAGCGTCATAGATCTCGAACCGATCAAGAATTCCAAGTTCAGTGTTGCTGGTGATCGAGAGAGAGTACGCACCTGTCTTGCGAATACTGGGTAGGACCTCGTGAGTTATCCACCGCTTGAAGCGTTTCGCTTCTGGCTTCCTCGATCGAAGGATTAGGGAATAGAGTCCAGCTTCGTTGACAGTTTGGAGTTCCTGCGGCCCCCCAAGGGTCGTCACAATATGACGCCCCTTTTCATCATCATCCAGTGATGCCAGAGACCTGTGCGGCTGAGCGATCCCAAGCGCTTCGCACACGTCTTTGGCAATCCACTGTGGTTCGCCATTGGATAGAATGAGTCGCACTTCCCGCGACTCGAATGTAAGAATGGATGTCTCCATTTGGTATTTCCTTGAGCGGGAAATAGGGGTTGGGTTGCTCAAATCCACAACCCCTTATGCCCGGCCTGGAGAACTTGCAGGGACCCAGGCGGGCAAACTGTTTTGTAAGGTTTCCTAAGCGATTCGCTTGGAGGACTTGTCGAGGATCGGATGGAGAGCATCGGCCTGAAGAACTCTTTGGTCCTTCTTGATCGTTCGCTCGCCCTCATCCTCAAGGGCCGTGAAGGCTAGGTAGTTGTGCTCGAACAGGTCGGCGAGTTGCGCATCACCGCAAGCACGGAAGAGACGGCATTTGGTTTGCCGGTACCAGACTTGCTGCTCTTCGTCGATGGAGTTCCACAGAGGGTCGTTTGCTTCCTCGAACTCTAGATCACCAAGTTCATTCGACCTCGCATCCCATCGCGTCTCAATGTCCTTGATTACGGGATCGGTGTCGAGCTCTTCATTGAGCAAGTTGAGCACTACTCGGTAAACCAGGTAGCAATACTCGGGATAGGTGATTTGCCCCGCCTCGCGGGACTTGGCAAGTAGTCCAACCGCCTTCGGATCTGGACTCTGAATCAGTTCAGCATAGATAACTGCGAAAGATCGGGATAGTACACTTATCATCGTCGGTGGGCCTCCAACGCCCTTCGGCCACGGTCCCGGCTGTTGACGCAGCGCGGGGCCATTTGCTTTATAGTTATTTTACAGGAAAAACTCAGGAATACAAGAGCCTTTGAGAAAATCCTGTAAAATAACTACATGCCAGGTGGCAGACCCAAGAAGCAGGGCCCATTGCGGTCCCCAGTTTATTTCTCCCTTGACCCAAATACGGTCAAGCGTCTGGATGATGCATCCAAGACGTTGGGTCGGAAGAAGTCTCAGATCGTCGAAACGGCGGTTACCGAGTATCTCGACCGGGTTGAAACAGAAAAGCCCCAGAGCTAATCTCTGAGGCTTTCAATTCGTGCGGGCGAGAACCTCTTAGAACAGACCGGGAATCTTTTGCCTACTTTCAGGTTGTTGCAGCGCCTACGACTGCAATTGCGGGTTGAGGCGGGACGGTTCCCCGAAGCATAGGTTCATTGGGATCGTTTGCGACGCGTTCGCCATCTTTAGTCAGCAAATCAATCAATTCCTTTGCTTCCTTAACAGCCTTTTGAGGATCATCTTGGATTGGCTTGCCGAGTTCATAGTCGGCTCTGATCCGCTTTTTATGGAGACCCCTGCCTCTTGAGCCAATATCCTTGGTATTGAGGTCGGCAGAATACCAATTCCATAAAGCTTTGTGAGACGAAACTTTGGGAGGCTTTTTGTAACCCCTCTTTTTCGCCCACGCAAGAGCGGCGTGATAACACGAGTAATAGGAGTGCCTGATAGCATCCCGGGCGAAGAGCTCATAGCTGTCTTCGCCCGGAGTCGCATGGATCGCAAGGGCTTCTGCCCATCCGAGAATATCTGGAAACTTAAGCGGCATTGGGCTCAACCACACAGAAGATTAATTCGTCTTCGATGTGGCGAGCGGATTCTGGCATTCTGAACTTCACGATATCGTCCAACTTCTTTCTGGCTTCTGATCCGCTGATCTTAGCCTCAATATCGACAGACAATTCTGGTTCATCTTCAGAATCCGGGTCGGAAAATGCCTCAAACGAGACCTTTTTGACCCAATCCTCGTTCATTAGCAGCGTGATCAAATCCTTGGCCGCTGCCTGAAACTCGGGGCGCTCTCGGAGAAGGGCAAGAGTATCTTCAGAGGGGGTCATAAGAATGGACTCCTGAAAACCGTTGCTTAAAGCTTCGGTTTCGGAGCGCTTCTTCATCAGGTCAATTGCGACCCTCTTTTCCTCCAACGTGCAAGTGCTCATCATTCCTCCGTTCTTTACGTGCGCACACGAACTTCTCTCATCAAAAACTTGATGGATTATATACTCAAATGACGATTCGTAAACAATGTAGGTTCATTCTGAACTAGGCCCAGAAGCGCAATGATGCCGAGAACCAGGAGCTATGTCGTGTTACACTGAATTCCAATGGCAAAAGTCATGGCCCTTAAACCATGCCCGTTTTGTGGTGGCAACCTTCCTGAGCACTCACAATCGTGTGTGCATTGCGGGAGGTCTTTACAAATATCTTCTCAAACGGAAGAATGGCCCGACTGGCTTTTGAAATTGAACTCGCTGCTAACCAGCGAACGGTCTCCAATCTCGATTTCTCAGCTTTCAAAGACCGAATTACGAAGTGCGTTCGACGACGGATTGACGCCCGAAGAGTTTGCCAACTCACCTAGAATTTTCGTTCAGAAAGAGAATCCTGAACCTGTGGCCACTCCGGTTCCTCGCCAGAGCTATGAGTGGTCCAAAGCTCCCCCATATTCTTGGAAGCAGCCGCAAGAAAGGCCCGACTGGTGGTCATGGCGTTTTGTAATCATCGCCACAGGAATCATGCTGGCCGTCATGACGATTACAGGCATCATTGGCATTGTGCAGACTCAAAGATTGCAGCAAGAGATTATTCAAAGATCTAACCGATAGCGCCTAGGTTCATCTCTCGCGCCAAGCGACCGATCCCTAGTTGGCTTAGGTGACTTGGCATTCCGTGCCCTTTTAGATCATCGAATCTATCGCCCATTCGATTGACTGCGGAAGTGAATTTGTCGGCAGCGTTGTCGATCTTTTCCGCCGCTGATTTCATTGGTTCAGACTTCTGATCACCAGAGTCCATTAGCTTAGATAATCCATACATCGCGCCACCAACTATCGCTCCACCCATGAAGATTCTGCCAAGAGCAGATAAGTCTCCGGCCATGAATTCGGCTATGGCTGTCTTCACTCCAAGGTCTAATGCCGCAGCGGCTGCCATTCGAAAAGCTGCTTGAAGTTTTCCGACAACTCCAACAACAAGAGCGACCGCGCCGCCAAAAGCGGTCATCGCCACGATCCAATTCGGGACGCCTCCGAGAATGTCGTTCAGATTGCCCCACCAATTCGCGAACAGCGTCAGCAACTCGACACCCATAGTAAGGACTGGAAGTAGTTGCTCAGCAATCGGATAGATCACTCGTTGAAGAAGAGTCTCGCCCGCCATGTCACTGGCAAACGAGAACCTTTGGATAGCCTGGCTTGCCCCCGTATCGTAACTATCCGCCAGTTCCGTTACTGCTCGGCGTTGGTCGCTCGTGAGGCGAAGAAGCGGAAGCAACGACTCGGCGCCTTTTTCACCGAAGATCTCCGCCATGATCTGTGTCTTTCGGAGGCCGTCTTTCATCGTGCCAAGCCGTTCCGCGACCTGATTAAAGATGTCCAGGCCCGATGCGTTGGGATTTGGCATGATCCCCAACCGTGAAAGTCCGGCTTGCCCCTGTGCGGTGAAGACCGACCTCGAGGGTCTGGCAAGATCCTTAACGACCGAAGCATCAAGTCCGGTGACTCGCCCAAGGACGACAGCTCTCGCTGAGTCCTTAAGCGATGACCCCGTCAACTGCGATAGATTCATCACCTTCGTCGCAAAGTCGACATACGAGTCGGTCATCTTTGTGATGGCGAAGGCGACGATCGTGAACGCGCCAGCGAGCTTCGCCGCCCCCTTCAGGTTCTCGTTGATTACGTCTCGTGCGGCGACACGTGCCTCTTCGTAAGCTTGCTTCATCTCCTTGGCGCCAGAGGTCGTGTGAAACCTGTTCATCGCCGCCGCATAGCGTTCTTGCGCTGTGGACAGCTTGTTGAACGCTCCAAGGACCTGGTCTGCGCCAGTGGCCAGGAAGACGGTGACAAGTCGATCTGCGTGTGTCATGCGAAGGGTAGCCTCGACGCTTTAATGCGTTGGTGATGAAGAACGAGACGGAACGCCTCTCGGCGAGTTAAGCCCTTGAGGGCACGACGGGGGATGTTGCCAAGTAGATCTAAGCAGGCTTCTTCGATCGCGACCGAGATGTCGTCCGCTTCGATCCTTTTTTTTCGGAGGCCATTTCCCCTTGAATGGTCGCAGCATCCATCGAGGTTTCTTGCGCTAGCCACTTGAAGATTTCCTCCATCTTGGCAACGCCAACCTTACGCCCGAACATCGCCCATTCGTCGATCGACAATTTGGGCACCGCAACTTTAGCAAGAAGCGCAAGGGAGGCCAAGTAGATAGGATTTCTGACGGTGAAAGCTTCGCCAACCGGTGGCTGAACCTTGAGGGGTTCTTTCTTCAAAATGAATTCGCTGGACTGGCTGGAATACTCGTAGAAGTGGTCAGCCTCATCCATCACGTTCGGGTCCAACGTGATCGGCCATTCACGTCCGTTAGCAACGAAGACCTTCGAGACAACGGGACGTTGTGGAAGCTCGGTGGCGGCGAGGATATCTCCCAATCCCCAAGGGTTCGGAGTTGTTTGATTCTCTTCCATAATTATGCGTACACGATGCTGTCGCCGTTGAAGACCCCGCCAACGTAGGGGCCAACATTCTCGATGTCAAGAGACTCCGAAGCAGCTTCTTTATTGCGTTCGTAGGAAGCCTCCGAGATACCTCCAATGAGATATATCGTCCCACCACCTTGGACTTCCGTGAACTGGATGTAAATATAGTCATCATTGATGCCGAGAGCCAAAGCAGTCGAACCACCCGTCCGAACGACATTTGAGAGATTGGCTTTCCAGTCATATGTGGTCCGCCGTTTCTCTTTGATCTGACCAGACGATGGAGTGACATCCACCCAATCGTTGGAGATGGTGACTTTGATGTCCTTCCATACACCATAAAAACTGATTTGATTTCCAAAGACAAACGAGCCGTTTGCCAAGTCGTCACCGCCGGATTGGACGAGGTACACGTAGGCATCACGGCCAACAAGAACTTTGCTCATGATTAGGATCTCCTATTTGCTGTAAGCGCGGCGTTGTGCCTCGCGGAATCGGTTGAAGAACTTCTGATCTTCGACTCGGTGAATGGCCTCGATAATGGGTCGATGCCGCATCTTGTCCGTCCCTTCCATGGCCTTGGAGTAAGGCGCATCGTTCCAAAGCACGACGATCATGCGGTGAGGTGTGAAGGCTCCCGAGCTTCGCCAAGAGCTATCGAATAGACCTTCTTGCTTGTTGATGATGGCGAGGTTTCCGCCGTTTGGCACTGGCCCGCGAGGACCTCGCCAGTTCGACCTTCCATACCCGTACGGGTGATTGAGACCAGGTGGCGGTTTCGATAACTCTGCTGTGCTGGTGGTACCGTGACTGAATGAGTGAGCCGCAAACTCCACGCTGCCTCTTGAGGCAAGAGTGGCCCGCTGAAGCTCTTTTTTGAGTGCGATCGCCCGTTCGCGATTGATCTTCGCCAAAGCGGCTGCGTTCGTCCTCATGTCCTCATCTCGGCGCCCAGAAGAAACACTTCCGCACCGTTCACGTGTAGGCCCTTTAGGTAGTCGTTCGCAACCTGGCGGGCTCGATCAAACATCCAATCGAGAAGCTCTTTTAGCCTTGGGTCAAGAACCTTTGGCCCATCCCAATGCATACAGCAACTTCCCGCTTGGTCAAACGAGAACGCCGCAAGATGCGATCTCGCCAAGTCATCGTTGAGACGAGTAGTAACTCGAAAGTCATAGTCGGTTTCCGAGAGAGACTTGACCAAGACAATCGGGGTAGCAAACATCGCCGCCCGAGCATTCGCGCGTTCAATTTGAGGGGTGAGAATCATAGGACAAGGGAATCCTCGATGTAACACTCGATCGAGAGGACCGAGATGGTTATCTCGCGTTGTTTGTGTTGGGACGCAAACCGCTGCTGATACTCGTTTCGGCGATCATATGGCGTACTGACGACTCGTGTCTCGTAGGCACTGGCCTCCGGCGTCTCGCCAAACATCTGATAGTCGGCAAGGATCCGCTGCTGAAGCGCAAAGAGCTCCTCGCGTTGTCTTTGGGCGTTATCGATGCCAGCCAGAGTCTTCCGAACGATGACGATGTCGACCGGCACGACATGCGCCACATCTTGAACGGCGAGATCAATTTCCGAAGGCGACTTCGCGACGATCACCGCGTAGTCGAGCTTTAGCTCTTCGCCGACCGTACCGTCAGGCAGGGCCTCTGGAATCCCAGTCAGTCCGGGAAAGACCGACTTGATGTTGTATCGAATCGCGGGTATCAAGCCGCGGTGGTTGCTTCTGCTGACTACCGCAAGTCCTTGACCATTGCGGAACTCTACGGAGTTCACGTGCGCGACCGCTTCGACTCCGCCAAGTTGATGACCCATCGAGAATCCAATGGTCTCGATGTTGTTTCTCGTCTCCGAGGCAGTCAAAGAATGCGCTTGAGCAAATGTCGCCTGGGACACGAGCTTTGCCAGGTCAATGACGCCCACGCCATGGGCATTCCGCACCGATCCACTCGCCGGCGTGATGATGACGTCGGCAGGTGATAGGAATTGACCGCCATGGCGGACGGAAATCGTCTCCGTGACCGTGAAACCGGTGTCTAGGCTGAATTGTCCGCCATTCTTGAATGAGACTGCATCAACGACCGAAATAGGCGCGGTGAGCGTAAACCGCCCGCCGTGCTTTAGGATCGGAGTCTCAACTGCTCGGATGAGATCTGCCGAGCCTAGCCTATGAGCATTGCTGAACGACGCTGATGTGATCCAAGCCCCGGCCTCAGATTGTTCAACACGCTGAGCGTTTTGAAATTCAACGGTGTCAGTGATCTCGATCGACGACGATCCACCGAATATTTGTCCGTTCTTAAAGGAAGGCGTTTCCGTGGTCGCAATGGACGAAGAACTTGCAAACCGATGTCCCTGCAGGAAGGATAGAAACTCGTAAGCAATGCTCCCGCCAGGCGTATAGGCGCTGATTGCTACCAACCGCTGAGCGTTCTTAAAAGCCAGACTCTCGGAGATTGCAATGCTTGAGTTGTTTGCCCAGCCGATTCCGTTGTTGAAGGATACGGTTTCAGTTCCGCTTACTGGCGGTGGACCTTCGATCGAGAAGAACTGTGCGTTACCAAACGACACAGTTTCTTCATAAAATCCTGGAGTCGAAAGAGAGTCGGTCGCGGTGAAGGCTTGTGCGTTGCTAAACGATATGTTTTCCGCTGATCCACCGGATGCGGTTACACGCGGAATCTTGGAATAGGCAGTAAGAGCAAAGCCGCCATAGATGAGTTTGAAGTCGAATGTGTCGCCAGGCGAGACGTCCGCACTCCGTAGTTGAAAACAAAACTCAACCTCATTGTCGGAGCCCGGCGCCATAAACACCGAACTCGAAACGCCCGTTGTTTCCCACGCGCCTACCGACGCAAAGGTGTTTGATCCATATTGAGTGAGTTGGCGAGTGATCGTGTCGCCATCCGCAAAGTGTGACGACAAGCTCGCGCGAACGTTCGTCGATGCGCCCGTTACGTTGTTGTAAGAACCTCCGTTCTTGGAATACTGAAGTTGAACGACGCCAGGCGGCGGGCTGATGCCAGCTCCGACCGCGGTGTCCGAAATGACAAATCGAAGCCGAATATTCGTATCAAGCGAAGCCGAGATATCGACATCTTCAGCCGCCGACCATGTTGCCGGGTCCGCCGTGCCGTCGTCGTTCGCAAATCGCGCGTGACGCTGATCGAATTGTGTCGGCCCTCCTGCTGGCATAGTGGTTTCTCGACTGAGAAGAGGTGCCGGGAGAATGATTCTCCCGGCTTACTAGCCCTGGGTGTCGAGCCAGTTCATGTTGACGGTGATCTGCGACCCATTCGTGACGTTGTACGTCGTCGAGAGGGGAGCCGATCCAATGAGAACGCCCGTGTTATCGCTTGTAGACGCCAATGAGGCGTGCGTGATGCCGGAGAAAGTTCCAGTGAAGGTGAATGTCTGCGCCGCGACCGTGAGCACAGAATCCGCACCACTGAGCGACTCGGGGAAGTTTGTGGCGTTGAACGCGATCGTCTTTCGCGCGTAACCCGCGCCCGAGACTTCGTTCAGGTTTGAGGTGAGAGTGTCGGCGGCGGCGGCGTCACTCGGCCGTCCCGAGTTTCCGTCTAGCTGCCGAAGCAACATGTACAGATTGGCAGGACGGGCCGTCGATCCATTGAGGATCTGGTTGACCCACCGGCGTCCGACCGTGTGCATGATTTGACTGCCCATGATAGGTTCTCCTTAGAGTTGGGATTGCTCGCCGGGTGGGTTCCCGTCGAAATCGTTAGGCGATGCCATCTGGAAGGACCTTTAGGAACTCCAGTAGAACGCGAATGTGAGCGGTTTCCTCGAAGCGGGCACGTACAGCAGGTTTGCCACGAATAACCCAGCACTCGCCTGACTGATCCTGGATGACGCGGCCATTCTTGATGTCCGTGCGATTAGCGTTCGTAACCTCAAAGTAGGCGATGGCGGCTAGAGTGGCGTCCATTCCAATGGCCAGAGCGGAGTCTTCGGCTTGGCGACCACCGCGGTGGATGTTGCAAGGGATTCCACCTCTGAGTAACTCCGCTGCTTCGGGAAGCACGTTGAGAGTCGCATCGATTTGCAACTCCGTCGTGTAGAGCTTCACCTGCTCCGTAAATCGGTCGGCAACTGGCATGGCGCTAAAAACTCGTTTGGCCGTCTCGGGTCACGATCTCGCATCCACAATTGAAGTAGCACGGAGTCTTGCACTCACCAGGAACGGTCGGCATCGCGGACTTCGAAATAAACCCTCGCGCGGCCAGTTCGGGACATGTGAAGTCGAATCCCTGCGTCGGTTGGCAGTGTTCCTTTTGACCGAGTTGCCACATCACCAGCGTGGTGAATGGGATGTTGTCGAACCATGCCCGATTTGCCGTTCCTCTGATTCGCTTCGAATAGTTGAAAAGCCTCGTGTTGATTGGATCCGTCCGGATCGATCCGTCTGGGTTCGTGTAGCGACCGTCGACGATGTCACGTTGCAGGCTTTCAAAAAACTCCTGTTGTTCGAGGACGATGGCCTCGGCCGCTTTGGTCTGCACTTCAGTCGAAGGGATCAGGCCAGCTTTGACCATTCCCATTCCATACGCAGTTTCGTGCGCGTCCTTGATGATCGCCTGAACACGTCCAGACCACTGAAGGAAGTCGATTTCGCGATCGCGGAGCATGCTCGTGGTGTCGAACATGCGATTCCCGATCAGCTGGATTAAGATCGGGAGGAACAGGATGAGGACCTTATCGCGATCTTCCTTCTCCAAACCGTCTTCGTCCTCTTCTTCATTGATGACGTACTGGTAGGGCGGAGCGGTCATGGTTAGCCTCCAACCGCGTACGGTCGAAATCTGAAGTATCGATCGAACTTCTCTTGCCGCATCTTCGCCTGCTCCTGAAGAGCATCCGCGGCCTTGGCAAGATCCACCGACTCATCGCCTTCTTTGTAGGATCCTTGTCGGCCAAGAGTGACGGCTCGCTGCGAGAGCGCTTTAGCTGCGCAAAGATCGATGATCGCATCGAGATCCGCGTCAGGAATGGTCTCGACCGTCTGTTGCGCGTTGTAATAAAAATCGAGTGTAAGGTCAGCAACCGGAACCGGCGTGATCTGTAGGATCGGTTGACCAGCCAGCGAGAATCGAAAGGTCACGCCAGATGGAAGAATATTCGCATTCGGATTTCGCCAGTATCCGGGATACGGAATGGCTCCGCGAACGTTCTGCGAAGCGTTTGGCGTCGGCCCAACAAGTCTCATCGCGTTGGTGTACGACGAATCGTAATAGGAGGACGTCTTCTTCACCAATGCCTTAGCACCGATGGCGATGTCCAGCGATTCCTGATCTGGCGATACGAAATCTGCCGGTAGCTCATAGGTGTCGACACCCGCGAGAATCTGCAATCCAACCGTCGGCTTGGTTACATAGGCGCCACGGGCATTGGTTTTCGTCGCTGCGCCAAACGTAATCCGAGTTGGAGCGCCAAGCGGGACCGGATACGAAGTGTCTGGCTCGACTGCTGTTAGTGTTAGCGTTTCTTGGCTTGCTCCAAGGCCGACCTTGACCAGGTCACCTACGGACCACGGGCCGCCGGTCACAGTAATCGAGGTGTCACCTGGGGCCAAGGAATCTTGAAGGATGCCCGCTCCGATCCGCCGCTGCACAGGGACGTACCGCGAGTACTCCCGAATCGCAAGAGCAATGGCCGACGCCCGCGCATCATCGCCAAACTTCGACCCGGTGGGGTCATCGAGCGACGACATCAGCAATTGATCGAGACGGGTGTAATCCATGAGGATAGGAAAGGCCGTAGTCGGATTTCCGACCACGGCCTTGGTGAGTGTCCGGCGTTACCGGAGGATGATCGTCTTGGCGACTGGGTTGATGATGTTCCCGCTCTGGTCCTGCACTTGCGGCGTGCAGAGGACCGAGTTCTCTTCGCCGTAGTAGACCTCTTTGGCGATGATCAGACCGTTCGCATCGTAGCTTGGGTACGGTCCCTTGAGTTCGAAGGGAGTGTCGATGCCGTACTTCGTCGAACCCTTTCGAGTGAGAAGGATTCGTCGATCGAGGCCGTTCCACGGAGCGTTGATGCGCGCCATGTTGATTCCGGTTCGCCCGCCGAAGTACTCGGGCGTCGGGAAGAGTTCCGATCCCTTGGGCGAGTTGAGCTGATAGAACAACGTTGCCCGCGTGATGTTGGTGGACGCCACCAAGCTCATAACCGCGAGGTTAGGCTTGCTGTACCGAGGAGCACTTCCCATAACCGCCGCAGTGTTGTCGAACTGCCCAAGCAATCCATTCAAGTACTGCTCGTAGGTGATGCCCGTCCCAAGCGTGACGTTGTTGATCTGGAAGTTGTCGAAGTTCGTCGCGTAAGCGTAACTGATAGTGGCCGTGCCACCCGTCAGGACGCCCGCGCCATTGCCCCAACCTGCAGCCGTATAGCCAGCCGCGTTGAAGACGACAACTCCATTCTCCCAGTCCACCGCGTAGGTCGGTGAGGCCAACCCAGGGATCTGCTGGATTGCCTTGTTGACGTCAAGATATCCCATGACCTGAGCGCCCGCACCACCGATGGTGATCGGATTCTTGGTCGTGGTCGTGACCTGACCCGTCGCATTGAGATCCGTCTGCACTCGGGGGCGAACGATCGGATCAGAACCATACGCGGTGCCCATGTACGGGGCCGACGTTCCGTTACCTCGAGTCTTCACGCGGATGCCAGCAACCACGCCCGCGCCGTAGGTCGCGTAAGCGTCCGTGGCAAGGACAACCGCACCGCTGGCAACCTTGGTCGGGTTCAGGTTCACGGTCACGCCGCCGGCAGCGTTGTAGCTGGACTGGTTGGCGAGAGACGGCGATTCAGCCGCCACCGTGACCGCACCATATTCGTCGGAGATGGCCAGCATCTCATCAAGAATTCCCTTATCAACACGGCGGCTCTTGTCGTATCCAAGATGGAAGAGCGTTCGCCCAACGACGCCGTAGTTCGCCGGACCGTTCCCCATCGCCTTGATCGCATCGCGAGTCATCGATGCGGCGATGCGTCTCCATGCAGGCGCAAACGACAGCCACACCGTCTTGACCGTTCCTTCGTCGATACCTGATCCTTCAGGTGTGAAGAGGCCCGCGTCGAAGGTTCCACTCGCGGCGCCGTAGCCCGCTGGATTGGAGTAATACTCGACCGGAACGCGGAGAACTTGGCCGATACCTCCAACCGATTGTTCCCAACCCACGCTACCCGAGGCCCGCATCCCGGGACCGATGCCCTGAACGAAGTCCAGGCTCTGCATGTCCTGGAAGCTTTGAATGATAAATGCGTTTGCGATCGTCGGCTGATTGAACAGCTGGCTCGTGGTCGTCGCGTCACCGCCCACCAATTTTTGCATTCCGTCGAAGAACGCCTTGTCGGAGAAGTTCGCCTCGCCGTCGATTCGCTTAAACCAGGCCTCGACCGAGTCGCACCCGGCGCGGCTAACGGCAAGTTCCTCGACAATTCGATCGGTGAACTTTCGGTTGTGCTCACGTCGCTTCTTGACATCAGGATCATCGGGATTGATGTCGTGAGACGTTGCGCGGCAGTGATCGTCCGCCGCTGCGAGGATCTTATCGACGCCTTCCATCCACGGCTTAGCCGTCGATTTCACGCGAGCGTTAGCGCTTGCTGGATCGTTCACGGTGTCTCCCTTGACGAAGCCAAGCTTCGCCAATCGTTCGGGGGCGAGGATCTTCGAGAGTGACTCGATTTCGTCGTCGACGAGACCGGAGACCGACTCAGCACTTTGAGCGAGCTTTCGAACTCGACCGACAATGTGATCTCGCTGCTCGGTCGTGAGCTTCTCAAGTCGCTTATCGTCCTTTAGGGAATCGACCGCGGCCTGAATCTCCTCGTCTCGCTTCTTGTCGGCTTCGGCCTTTTCCGCGTCGCTCAGGAGCTTCTTGACCTTGTCGGCCTCTTCCTTTGTAAGCACTGGAGCGGGAGCCGCATCAGCCTTCATGCTCCCCTGCGAGTTCGGAACCGTGGCCGTGTTCGTAGCCGGGTCAGGACCGCGTCCATGCCGCTCGATTTCAGATCCCCAGCCGGGCCCGCCATTGCCAACCTGCGAAGCGAAAAGGAACGTCGGAGGCGTGCGATCGGGCACGTAACCACCTTCAGCCATGTCCGCTTCAAGACGCAACGCGGAAGGAATTTCCGCGGAGAGGTCTTCTTTCGAGTCGTGCGCCAAGACGAGCGCGTCGTAGAACGCCGTTCTGGCCGTCAGCACTTCCTGCTGTGGCGCCTTCTTGGTGATCAATTGCGCCACGGCTTCGCGAAGGCGCTTAAGTGTTTCGTTCATTTTGGGTTTGTCCTCCGCCGCAGAGTCACGGCGCTCGATTTCGTCTTCGCAAGCCTCAAGCTCTTGAAGCACTTCGTCTTTGAGCAGCACGAATTCGCCTGCTCCGGTGGTAGCGGGATTGTCGACATCGTCGACGGTTAGAAAAGTCTGCTCATCGGCAACAAAGACGCGTTTGCCCTGGGCCGATCGAAACCGGCCTTTCATCTTCCAGCGGACGGAAACGCCAGGTGGGTTGCCACGTCGATAGGCGTCGGCGAGTTCGCGGCCCTTCGGTGTATCGAGGATCGTTCGAGTCCCCCAAACCCAGCCGTCTTCGCCAACATCCTCGATGTCGTCGACACGGGCCGTTGTGTTTTCGGGATTGGCGACGTATTTCTCTTGGCCACGGACACGAACGACGTCCGGGTGTCGCCGCTCGCTGAGCATCGCTCCTGCGCGAGCTACTCGCCGTCCTTCATCTACAGAAGCTTGGAGCGACTGACGGGGGTAAAGGCGTGCGTTCTGGTTGATTGAGTCGGCACGCGTGAACTTTTGCCGGACGCGCAAAATGCCCCCATTCGCGCTATCCGGCAAGAGTTCGAAATCGCCGCTGCCAACCGGGGCGGCTTCGATCTCATCGGCGAAGATGACGTCCTCAACAGCGTCACCAAGGAGCTTATAATCCTGTTCCACCACTGTCCTCCAAGGTCTTTGAGGCAACTTGGCGAAGACCGATTAGCTCCAAGATGAAGTCATCGATACTTGGGACCGAGAACTCCGTGTCTTGCGAGTCCCTATAACCCGATTGCCGGGCATGGAGTGGGACATTTGCGAGGATTTTGACCGTTGCGGAGCCGTCTGCTCGGACGATCCCCTCGCGCCATCCGCATTTGCTTTGGAGATAGACCTCACCATCTACAGGTGTCGTAACAAACCACCCAGCCATGGCAGTGGCGACCTTGGCTTCCGTTAGGTCGTAATCAACGTCGTCCTCATCGAAAACCGGGACGGGCTCTTCATCGGTGATAGGTCGACGCCAGACGCCGTCCTCGTCTTGTTTCCAAGCCGTGATGTCGAAAACCGTGTTTCCTTGAAGCCACAACCGCTGTTCGTCACTCAACGCGTGAGGAGTCGGCAACTGCCCCTGCGTGATCCTTTCGATAAATGCCTCGAGTGGGCAATCGAGCGGGGTCATCGGATGCATCGGGAAGGAGCCTTCCTTCTGGAGGAATGGATCGATCTCGCCCTCGACAAGTGGCGATTCTTGACTCAAAAGAGCATTCAGTAACTCTTTGGTCGTTGACTCAGGGTCAGGCACGATCACGGACTTGGTGTCTGGGACATCAGCCTTCGGACCATCATCCTCTCCATCGTTATCCTCATCGGTGATGGGGCGACGCCAGACGCCGTCCTCGCCATGCTCGAACGCTGATAGGTCTGCCTGCATGTCGTCGAGCCATTTGTGTTGGTCTTCGCTCAACGCGACTGGCATGGCTGCTTCTGGCCGGGTCATGTACTCTTCGAAGTCGTCCATCGACATTTCAAGAGGCATCGATCCCGCACTCGTTTGAGGAGTCTCAGATGGCGGGTCAGCGGTCGGATTCGACTGACCAACAGCCGCCAGGATAGTCGCGAGAACATCCTCTTTTTTAGCGCCAATCGATGGGACTTTGATGTTGTTTGCCTTTGCGAACTGCTTGAGTTCAGGCAAGGTCATTTCGTTAATGCTCGGCGCGGCGGCCGGTGTCTCAGTGCTCATGTGTGTTCACCTGCTAGTTCACGGGCGAAGGTTTCGCCTTGCCGTTGGAGAGTTTTGAAAGTTGAAGGTCTTGTTGCCGACCAATTTGAGCCGCTTGCTGCTTCTCTTCGTATTCGCGTTGGTCGGAGATCTCTTGCTCAATGCGCTTCATTTCCTCCTCCGGATCATCGATATCCGTGAACTCGGCGAGGATTTGAACGGCGCGTTGGAATGAAATCAGAGGCGTCGGCTTAGCGGATCGCAGTTTCGTGACCCAATCGATCACTTCTTGAGGCTTTTCGATCGATCCGGACGGGATCCGAACCGTGAAATCTATGAACTCTGGAAGAATGCCGGCGAGGAGAAGTGCGGTTTCGAAAATGTCCTTTACGACGGCCTCGATGATCTCCGTAAGGACTTGAGTTTCCTTGAGCCACTCTTCGCGAAGGTCCTTGACGACGTCGCGATTGATGGACTCAGAGTCGAGGTTGAAGATCGGACCGGGAGTCGGCAGATCGCCGGAGACATACACGTTTTGCGCATATCGAATGTCGTCTACTTCGTGAACATTGCGGTCACCTTCGAGAACCTCAGCCTTAACAAGACCGTTTCCATAGATATCGAGTGCGATGTCCATCGGGTCGAAGACATCACGCCTGCCTTCAACTTTGCCATTGATCTCTCGAAACTCCTTGACATGCTCGGCCTCTCCGGGGCTACCCTCAGTACCAATGTTCCAGAGGACTTGTTTTGCCGCTCGGCTCATTCGACGGACCGATTGAGCTTCCTCGGACAGATTTAGAAGATCCCAATGGCGCCGACCGGTGAGAATCTCTGGCTGTCCATATCGTTCGCCATCGATTGCGTCCCACTTAACGTGAGTGATGACCCATTGAGCAAATGACGCCACGGTCTCTTGCGTGAGGACGTCGATCTGTTCAAACGCTTTTACCGGGTCGATAAATTCATCCGTGTCATCGGTCAAGCGCTCCATCGATGCCGCCGGCATGCGCTTTACGTCTACTAACCGGCCTTCGCCAGCAATCTTCTGAACAAAGAGATCGCCTTCGACGATGAGCATCCAAGCCCACGAAAACAGTTTCGGCTTTACGATCTCCTGCACTTCATCGGCGATGGCTCTGGCTTGATTAGCCATTCCCGACTCACCGTCGACCATGATAGTCGCGCCTTTTCGGACGGCTTCTCTAGCGAACTTCTTGGTTGCCCGTCGCGCCCGACCGTCATCATCGATCATCTTTCGACAATCGGAGATGACTGCCCATCGGTCGTATCGCTGCTGGATATTCAGCAGGTGCGCGATCGATGGCGAGGTGGTACCCGATGTACCCTGTTCCGTCGTTTGTGTCGGATCAACCCTCTTGAATGCTCGATTGAAGGCATTCTGGATCCGCGCGATTAGACCTTGAGCCTGTGGCTTGACATGCTGCGCCGGTCGAAAGGCAGTAACTTGACCCGAGTCAATGACCAGGCGGGTGCCGTCTTTGAGCTCGAACTCCTGACGTGTGGTGCGTGGCATGAATTACCTGCTCCGCTTAGGCGGAATGATTCGACCGGACGAGTCTTGGCCGACCGCGTCTTGGCTTAGGTTCTTTCTCATCAAATGTGGAGGAAGGCCCGTGGACTGCGGCTTTGAAGTCAGAACGTCAGACCGCAACATGAGGAAATTGAAGGCATCGGCGCCGGCGTCGACCTGGTCATCAAAGTCGTGTGACTCGTCTTCGCAAAATCGTCGATACTCAGTGAGAAGCGGTCGAATCCAGTGAAGGGTTTTCCCCTCCAGTTCCGTTCGCTTAGTAACCTCATCAAGGAACCGGTCAATGGCAGGTAGGCGCGGATGACCATCTTGCAAAAGGCGGACATTGCCTTCGTTCCAGCGAGCCGCGTATTTTTCTGCCCGCTTCGCTTTAGTGCCGGTGACGGCTTCGATGACGGCGCCGTGCTTGCGCTGGTCCTGCTGCGCGACTTTCTTGCCCGCCGATCCTGGATCCTGAGGCATTCGAACGTGGTACTTAGCGCCGAACCTCGATCGATCCCAGGCGGTGACCATCGCGACCAACGCGTCCACGTTGTCGGAGCTGAGTTGAGCACGAACGACGTCGAGTATCCAAACAACACCATTGGCCGTTAGAGCCATCAGCACTCCGACGGTAAAGTCGCCCGCACCTTGAGTCGCCGCCGTATCCCAAGCTCGAACTATCCGAACAATGCTATCGGCATTGAACTCTTGGACAATGATCGCGGCTTTCTCATCGAAGAAGTAGCCTGTACCTGCGTAGACCTCATGCTGCGCTTCCTCCCGGAAGGCGAGAATGCCCCAATCGAAAATCTGCTTTTGGCAGACTTCTAGGTCTTGCCCGACCCAGGTCGGATCCCCACCAATGATGAAATGGCGCGTTCGCCCATCCTCGCATACGCGGCCCTCAGTTTGGAGGTTGATGACCGCAGGCTCAAGGTGGACTTGGCGATTGGCAAGGAAATCGGCGCGACCGTCGTACAGTTGGGCAAAGATGCCATCCGGAATGATTAGGTTTTGCCCGCCGATGACGGCGCAATCTGTCGAGCCAGCGGGAAGCAGCTTCTTGGTTATCTGACGGATCTTCTTGGCTGTGGTCTTCGCCGTATCCTCAGTGCCGTCCAGGTCATCGAAGACGATCAGGCCAGGTCTGAAACTTCCAAGCTTGATACCGCGGGCGGCAACGTCGAGGCCAAGTGCCATGACGTTGAAGCCATGCGCTGTACGGAGCTGATCCTTTCGCCAGCCCTTTTGATTTCCGAAGACGCCGGTAAGACGTTGAACACCTATCGCCTCGAGGTAGTCACCGATCGACTGAACGTGCTCACGAGCCTGGTCTTGAGTCTCGGAAACGTAGAGGACGAAGGGACGGGACAGCTTAGCGCCGACATACGCGACACCTAGTTCAAGCGTCGTCGACTTTGCGCCTCCTCTTCCCCAGATCTCGATGTCAGGATCAGGCGGAGGACAGTTGAATTCTAGTGAATCAAACCAGTCCCAAACACGTTCGTGGCGCTTTGCAAATGGCTTGCTTGCGACGTGGGGGAAATACTGCTTGATCCATGATCGCCAGCCATCCCCTGGATAGAGCGCGTCATAAACCAGCGGATCGCTCTGTGTGTCCATCGTCTCACAAAACTGAAAACCCTCGACCGCGCCGAGCTGTCCCCAAACATCCAAGTCCGGGAGCGGTTCATCCGCTTTTCTCGGTTTCGCTCGTGCCATCGTCTAGAGGGAGCGCGGTCTGGCTCGGAGGTGGTCGCTTACTGGCCCTTTCAGCGGCCTCCATCATTCGAAGCGCCTTGTCCGAAAGGACACCGTGAAGCATCGCCATATCAGCGGCGCTTTGACGATTGAGCCAAGTCTTATCCTGGAAGTGCGCCTGTTGAACCGTCAGCGTTTCAAGTTGCGCATCGAGAAGGTTAAACACCCTCTCCGCTATGCTTTTTTTTTGCGTATGCACCGTATGCATACGGCCATCGGATACGGTCGGGGTTTGAACCTGAATGGCCGTATTTTCCGTATGCATACGGCTATCGGAAGCCGCATTCTTCAGAGAGTCGTGCCATCGCTGAACAGTGCCTTTCGAAAGGCCCAATTCCTTGGCGACTCCACCGATCGTGCCACCGGCGAGAAGCAGAGCAATGCCTTTGGCTTTGATCGCGTCGGGAATCTTCTTCGCCACATTAAAGCCTTGCTCCGCAACCGCAGAAAACGTCGCTCACCTTCGCGGAACTGATCTCCGGTGGGCTGTTGAGCGCGCGCTGAAGTTCGATCATCGAAGGATGGACCGCGCCATATCGCTGGACGACTCCGATGAACTCCTCAACGTCGTGGCCACGCATCGTGAACCTGGGCATCCCGTCGATATAGATCGGTTCACCGTGTCGGTCCATCGCTTGCCCGCAGTGATACAACTCGTGCTCTATGACTGAGCAAACCGAGGTTGGATCCGCTTCGATAAAGAACGGTGCGCAAAGAGTGATCACAAACGTGGGGAGCGCTCCGCCGTGCCACTCATAGTAAAGCGATTCTTGCCACTCTTTCTTCCCCGGTCCGCCGCCTCTCTGGCTTCCAGTCTGTGCGGTAGCAGCGACAACGCGGCCTTGGGATTTGAATGTGTGGCTTGACCAGACGAAGAGAATGGTCGCGAGATTGAGGTGATCGTGGTCGGGATTTGAAAGGGGACCGTCAGGGTCGATGAAGACGGACCTCGCCCATTCGCCGACGTCGTGAGCTGGTTTGAAAACTGGATAGTCAGCTTCCAGGATCTCGGGAGGTGGTTTGAACAAGTCGCACCTGAAATTCCACCGGATTCAAGTTGTTTTGAACCCGGTGGAATGAATGTCTACTACTGGATTTCTCTAGAACCGAAGATCGATGCCCGCGCCAAACGCCCAACCCGTGGGAGTGGATTGACTGACGATCGGTCCGGTTCCGAAATAGAACGTCGCCTGATCCGCAATTGGCTTTCGAAGTCCGACAAGAAAGGCTGCTACGGGAACCTTGCGCCTAAGCGTCATCCCTGCGAATGCATCGAGATCTGCTGACCATCCTCGGCCAAATACGTTGGTGAAAGTCTTAAGGCGGTTTTGTGCTCCTGCGGCGGCTCGGTCTTCGTTTGGGCCCGTCACTCGGTAAAGATAGGAAGCGGACCAGACAGCACCGGCGGGCGGGGTGTCAACCGGAGTCGTGGGATCCTGGACTTGTACATCGAAGAGATTGGGGGTCGGTGCGATCGCGAAGACGTCTCGGTCAATCGTGTACAGGCTCGTTGATCGATCGACGGCCGAGTACTTCACATCGAGGGTCTTACGGATCGTTCCTGCCAGCGCCGCAGCGACAAGGGCAAGGACCAAGAGCACAGCAGCGAATAATCGCCCGAAGGCGGTCGGCTTGATTTTCATGGGGTTATCTCCGAACTGCCCGTCGGGCAGGAGTTGGTCGCAGGGCGGCTCTGCACTGTCCGCCCCACTTCGCGTCATTCCTTCGGGATTCGCGCCGTGTACCTAGCTACTTTCCAGCTGTAGCCGCCACCGGATTTTGAATCCGGCTATTTTCCCCGCGATGGCTTAAATACTGCCAACTGTTGGACCTGCGGTGGTCTGGCTACACCAGGATTCCTTCGAATCGAAGTCCGGGTTCACCACTAAGCAAAGCGTAGCGACGCCATCAGAGCGTCATTCTCCAGAGGTCTTGGGAAGTGCTTCCACCAGTTCTTTCAGCTTCTCAAGAAGCTCCGGTGTATCGTGCATTCGGTAGTACTTGATTGGCCCCAGACTTGCGTTGACGGCGGCAAACGGTCGCGCGATATACCACTTGTAACCCTTGGTTGTCGGTTCAATCGCGGCGAGGCCATGGTCCGACATTAACGCAAGCATGTCGTCTGGATGCAACGAGCCGCAATAGGAACAAACTCGCTGCCCATTAGGGAATGAATCCCAACGGTCTCCATCCTTGGCGATGTTAGGGCCGGGACCACCTTCCCCACGCCGAGGGCACCAATGAATCTCATTGCCTCTAGTGCGTGGACACTGAGCACTCGTCTGAATCCGGTAACCATCGCTATATGAGCCGATGACGCCGAAACTATTCTCCAAGAACGACATCTTGCCCTTTAGGACATCGTCAGCCGTTTCGTCTCGAAGCTGGCTCCAACTGGACATTGCTGAGACATAGTCCACGTTAGTGACGCCGAACTCTTCTCCGCTTGGCGTTCGTACGCTCCAACTCCATTTGACTGCGGGGTTTTCTTTCAGTTGATCAACGCTCATCGATTGCTCGTCTCCATATCTGAGCTAGTCAGTGGTTCTAGGTAGACAATGGGGCCGGTCTTTTATCGACATCCGGTGCAGTCGGCCTCTGGAATCCCCGTCATGACCAAGGAGAGACACGCGATATACGTCAGCGCCTGAACGCAGGCGCTCATTGCCTAGGTAAGCGCAAGACTTGAAAATGAAGTGGGCCCCGGGATACACGTCTTAATGGGTTGTTTAATGACGGTCCCCACCTTCTCACCCGACTACTCCGCGTGCGCTTCGCCGGTATAACTCACGATCCCTTTTTGTGGGGCCCTATAGGTGAAGTCTTACTTGTCGATCTCGACCTGGTCTTTCAATCTCGCCTTCAGCCATTGCTTGAGAAACGGTGGCGCCTTAACGCCCATCTTCCCAACGTTCTCTAAGATCGAGATCCCTTCCGTCAGCACAACGAATCCGAGGACGCCAGAGATGGCGGTCGATTGAAGCTGGCCAGTTCCAGCGAGTGTCTTCGTTGCCGCAGAGCAGACGTAGACGACCGCGCCATAGCCGAAGAACTTGGTGAGGACGCGACTGAACCTTGCGCTGGTGATCTGCTTGCCAGAGACGATTCCAGCCCACACGCCGGTCGCCGTGTCGAGAAGGATCAGGACCGCCGCGGTATACGCGATATCTCTCGATGCCATAGGGATGGTGTAGTCAAGAATGGCGGCGAGGATCCCCGCGAGACCTTTTAACAGCCAGGCGTCCGCAAAGAGCTTTTTGAGGAACTCTGGGAGTGGCAAAAACAGTCGTAGTGCTTCGTGCATGGCGATTAACGGAAGTCGTCGATGTCTACGGTGTTGAGGGAATGACTCACGCCCCGGGATGTTTCGGCCAGGTAGATGAGGGCTAAGTCGCGATCAAAGCATGATTCCGCATTCCGCAATTCATCTAGGCCTATCCACGCAATGAGGTCCTCATCGTGTTCAACCTTTGCTGTCTCTTGGATGGTCATGACAGATCAGGCTTGACGATCAAGACGTAAGGGATCTCAGCCTGCTTCTGAGCGTCCATGGCGTGATAGACCGAGTCGATGAACTCATCCCACTGATCGGGATAGATCGTCTGGCACCCTTCAGAACTCGTCGAGTTGTACGAGCCTTTGTGGATGTTGATCGCGACGCCTTCTGATTGACCAACGCCATCACGAGTAACGGGGAGTTTCTCGCCTGGTGTCGCTGGGCGAAGAGCTGGATAGCTTGGCGGGCGACTGATTCGGTGGCGTCCCTTCTTGTACCAGTGGACACCGGGATTGAGAACGGCTATCCCTTTGCGGCTCACGCTTGGATCCGTATTCGCGTTGAATGCGAGCACGGAGTCGGGCGTCACCAGGAAGATGGCATCGTCGTAGATTCCGCGATCGTTCTTGCCCGGCTTCCCCATGGAGTCACGGAAGAATCCACGAATCCCAACAAGGGCGACCTTGGACTTCTTGTCCCTGGCCACGTGATCAGAGATGATCTTGTTCAATGCCTCTCGGCTCTGAACGGGACGATTTGGAGGTTTGATTGCCATGGCAAAAAGTGCCCTCGCCTTTGGACCAGCCGGGCGAGGGCGATGATCTGCGTTGCTTTAGGTGCTTTGGCTCACGGGCCAAATTGTTAAATCTCTTGGCGACGCCAAAAGGCGGCGACGGATCCATATCGGGAATTGATTAAATCGGAAGCGTCGTATGGCCCTTGCTCGCCAACTTTGATGCTCTCGCTGAACTGCCAGAGGTCGCATGGGAGCTCGGGGCGTCTGTCTCCATAACGTGCCAGCCAACGAGGACACTCGGTTACCTGCTTCGGGCAGTTCTTTGGCTTGAGGACCTTAACCAGCTTGTCAGAACCATAGAGAAGAGGATGGCGATAGATCTGCTTGAGCGATAGTCCGACCATCGCGTCGAGTACATCAGCCGTCGGGCTATTGCCCGCCGCTCTTGTTTCGTAGTCGAGCGCAAGCACCAAGGGACGGTATGGGTCAACGACTTCGTGGAAATGCGCCCACTGCTTCACCGGGTCCTCGCCGGTCATGAAGTGATAAGCGCCAACTAGCAGGCCGACACTCTTCGCCCGCTTCACTCGATCGACAAACGTGGGATCGATGTAGGATGTCCCTTCGGTCGCTTTGAGGATGACGGCTTCGACACCGTTCTTCTTCAGAAGTCCAAACTGGACATCGTTATGGTGCGAGAGATCGATGACCTTAGCGATTGGCATGGTGATCAATAAGGAGGGGCCGCGCTCTGAGCATCCTTCAGGGCGGCCCTGGTCATACCCGCTAGGTGCCTGAAGCACCCGTCGGGCTGGCTGAGAAATTGGTTTGCCTTCCTGTGCGCTTTCAGGAGGAAACTGGAAGGCTCGCCGAGTTCTTACGCCGCGGTTATGGTCGCAACGATCGCTTTCGCCGGCAGCAGAGGGTGGAGGGCCTGGCCGAGAACTCAAGCGGGAAGTCGGTAACAAAAAAGCCCCTCGATCTCAGGAGAGAGGGGCTTCGGGCAACGCCACGGGCTTAAACGCGACGCTCAACTACGGACATTATGACGCGATTTTCTTAGAATGCAAGGACTTTCTTCGATTTCCATTCCAATATCGGTTCTGCTCTTTTGCCGCTATGATGTCCAAAAGCTCGCCGACTCGGACGTACAAGCGCTTTCCACGCCATTCGTAGATCAGCTTTGATCCAGGAACACACCATCGCTGAGCCGTCCGCATCGAGACTCCTGCCATGAATGCCGCATCGCGAACCGAGATCTTGGCTAACCGGACGTTCCCGCGGGGATCCTCGCGTTCGAAGGTGTCTGGATCAAATGGACTCTCACGGAGCTTTACCGCAAGAAGTGACTCGAATCGATCGATCCTCGATTCCGCATAGGGGTCCAAGTTCTCTCGATTGAGGACGTAGCGGGCTTTCAACCAGTGTTCGCAGCGGCCATAGCCTCGACACGTGACCACGTACAGCCAGGCGATCAAGTTGACGTCCGGGCCTGGGGTTTGGTTGTCGTAGCCCTTCGGACCAATCCTTCCGACCCGCGGGAGTTGGTGTCGGCCATAGGCTCTCAAGACTTGCTGCGCGGTCCACGTCATGCCGTCACCACCTTGCCTTGCCACCACTCCGCCTCGTCAAATGGCTCATCGCTTCCCGGCTTGAACCGCTCTGTGACGGGTACCTCGCGTTTGCTGACCTTGGACGTTCTTAAACCCACGACACGTTCCTCGAAGTCAACTCCGGCAACGGGGCCGAGGACCTCCAAGAGGGGCCGGTTTGGCGAGGATTTCTTACCGCCACCGGAGACCTCGGTGAGCTGAGTTTTCACCTTGCGCCACCGGGGCAGAAAGTCGGTAATCCGGTTGTCCAAAATGCCGACAGGATCGTCCTTCCCGAACTCGTTGGGGTGGTCGGTGTGGAACTCGGCGAACTCCATCACGAAGCCGCGAATCACCTCCTCGTCGGGGGCCTCTTGGCGCAATCGATCGACAACACGGTCAACCCTCGCCGCGGTCGGAGGGCGCCGGCAGTTCTGGAACTTCGGGATGGCTGAAATCTGCTCACCAGTCCAAGCCACAAGCGGATCCGGATGGTCAGCCCACCAGGGCGAATCCGCTGCTGCTGCATCAGCCCCTTGGGGCAATACTGCGTCAGCAGTATGGGGATTACTGTTGCTGTTGCTGTCACGCGACAGAGAATCCGAACAAGTGGCGGTTGTCCGTAACAAGTCCGAATTGTCCGTAACAATTTCAGAGCTATTTGAAACAGATTCGCTTTTGGTTTCCGCGACTTGTCCGGTATTGTCCGTAACAACTGCCGTTTGTCCGGGACAATTTCGCTTGCGTCTGTTTTGAACACGCTTGGCATCCGGTGTTTGAGACTTCTCCCAGCGAGTGACGACCCAGTGCCCTTTCTCAACTTTAAGAGCTCCTCCACGTTCAGCGGCCTCAAGACATGCGACCATGTCAGCCGGCGGAATCCGGTATGGCGCTGCGATCATCGAGGCGGCGACGACCGGGCACAGGCCTCGCTTGTTCCCGTGGGTCCTTACATGAAGGAGGAACACATGCCAGCAAGAGCCGACGGACCAAGGCAAGTCGGTGAGCCAAGGGTCATCGGGGTCAAAGTAATAGTCGACGTTCTGTCTGTTCCAGCGAGATTCGGATGCCATTGTTAGTCTCTCCCTCCGTAGAGATTTCGATACCGGGCATAAGCTGATTGGAAACCGAGAATGACCTTGCCCGTGGGACCGTCTCGGTGCTTTGCGATGATGATTTCCGCCTCCTCGACGGCGTCGGGGTTGTAATCCGGAGTCTCTTTCGTTTCCTTGGCCTTGTAGTAGGCGTCACGGTAAAGAAGCATCACCAGGTCCGCCTCAGCCTCGATCGATCCAGATTCACGAATGTCCGACAGAACCGGCCGCTTATCCTCTCTCGACTCCACACCTCGGTTTAGTTGAGAAAGCGCGACGACGGGGACGCCGAGTTCCTTGGCCATGGACTTGATCGACCTTGCGATGTCCGAAATCTCTTGTGTGCGGTTCTCGGTCTTCTTGGCTCCGCGCATCAATTGGAGATAGTCGATCACCACAAGGGACAGTCCTGTCTCCGCCTGAAGGCGCCGACACTTGCCGCGCATGTCCAGGGGAGTGAGATCAGACGCGTCGTCGATGTATATGGGAAGCGTGTAGATGCTGTCACAAGCGTCCGCGAGCTTCTTATAGGTGTCCATCGAAAGCGACGGATTCTTGAGGACGTGCGAGTTCACGCCGCTGACCATTGAGACCATTCGGCGGATGAGCTGCTCACCGCTCATTTCCAGTGAGAAGATGGCAACCGAGCCTTTACCACTCTTCGCCGCTGCGAGGGCAAAATCCAAAACCAGCGCCGTCTTACCCATCGATGGACGGGCGCCGACGATGACCAGGTTTCCAGGGTAGAAGCCGGTGGTCATCTTGTCGAGATCGGAGAACCCACTCGAAAGACCGACCATGGGTTCACCGGTTTCGATCAGGTTATCGACATCAATGAAGAAGTTCTTGGCCAGAGTGCTTGCGTGTTTGAAGTAGGTTCCCGTCCGCTTGCGTCCGACTTCGAAGACGAGTTGCTCGGCCTTGTCGAGCTTCTCGCTGGCATCGCCACTATCGCCGTCGTGGACAACGCCGACAATGTTCTGTCCAGCCTGCTCCAGTTGACGAAGCATCGACTTCTCGGCAACGTCACGCGCGTAGAACGCCGCGTTGGACGGGCTTGGTACATACTCAGCGACCTGTAGGACGTAGTCCTCTCCACCGATGTTATCGAGAATCTCCGTGTCGCGAAGCTGCTGAATCACGAACTCAAGACTTGGCGGGACTGCTCGGTTGACGCAGAACCGGATGGCGCGGAAGATCTCCCGGTGGGCCGGGCGGTAGAAGTCGTCGGCATCCAGGATCCCAAGGACCTCCTCCGCGGCTTGTTCGCTGAGCATCATCGACCCCAGCGTGCTCATCTCCATCTCTAGGGAGTGGAGAGGCACCATCTCGGCATTGGCCAGCCTCATCGGGCCCTCCGGACATCGACTTCGATGATCTGAATGTCCGGGGCGACTTGGCGCAACCACAAGAAGGCCATATAACGAGCCTTGGAACGAGTCTCTGCCCAAAAGGTGGTATTGCTCCACACTGTCCATCCAATTGGCCTGGCTTGATATGGCTTCTTGTGCTTTCTGTCAGCCTCGATCCGCTTCCAAACTAGCTCGTTCGCCTTCTCGATGCCTTTATCGGTGGCGATGTAATAGCGGCTAATATCGTCACAAGTGCCGACCCGCATGAGACCCATAAAGACCAACTGGTCGCAGATCTCGTCACCGTCCGCATTCGCGCAGTAGTAGTTGCGATAGGACGTGGTTTGACGGTCGAGCCCCAACGTGTGGAGGAGGGTGGATTCTTGCTGAGAAGTCATTCCATCCACCTCACGCATCCAGGCGTTGAACAAGCGGCATGGACAGGCCCGTTGAAAGCTCGGCTGTATTGAAGCGTTCCCGCGTTACAAGCCGGGCATGGCAATGAACCTGACACCGATCTTTTATTGCCGCAATGCTTGATGATCGCCTTACGAGCAATTAATGTCTTCCGAAATGATTCTTCGTATCGCTTTTCGCGAGCCTCTGCTTCTTCTTGCGTGTGATACGAGCAATGCTCACAATGGTTAGGGCTGCTGTTGCTTGCACGGCATGGCCACCGCGCTAGCCCTTTTCCTTCCATCGTCTCGAACTTCGCGTACTCAACTCCAGCGGCACAATGTGTATTCCCCCAAGTGCCAGTGAAGTGACGGCACACATTCATGTGCTGCTCGATGAGTGTCATTCGCGTTCCATCAGGCTTCCTCATTTCTCCACCTTCTTGAAGACCTTCTCGAAGTCATCGGGGCCCATGACAAACGATCTTCCCGCATCGCCCTTCTGGTGATATTCAACTCGTCCGTCTTGGTGGATTGAACCAACAACCCAAAGAAGCCCCTCGGATTCGTAAATGCAACCAGGGATAGCGAATGGCGTGGAATCCGCTTCCATCGCTTCAGTGATCTCAGCCAGCTTTTCAGGGCTCAACTGTGCAAAGCCATCGCTATTGGGATCAGGCCACTCTTTGATAACCAGCGCGATTTGGCGCATGTCTGCGATTTCCTGGACTGATGGTGCGAACATCCCCCACTCTTTTCGCTTGCCAGTGATGCACTCCCACAAAGCATCCTCGATTCCTGACATCCACCCAGCAGCCCAACACATTTCAGAGATGTCGGACATCTTCGAAAGCAGTGACCTGCGCAGAACAGGGCGGAGCCTCTCAACGTCAGCGGCTATTCCTACGGTGGGGTCTTCAACTTCGACCCAATGCTTGATCAGCCGAACCTCGGTAAAACCGGACAAAAATGCCCGATCCCCCGCTGAGCCAAGAGAGTTCAGGGGATTAACATTGACGCCATTCCCATCGACCAATCGGAGCCATACCCCTTCGCCTGGCTTCCGCAGGCTTTCGACCTTGCACACGACTCCCGTGGCATCTTGGCGGTAGTACTTCCCAACGCACTCCGACAGGTTCTGAACGTTAATCATTCCAGCACCTCGATGGTCAACGCCACTTCGCCCCGCGTCCCGCTATCCTTGGCGGAATGGAGCACACAACGACCGAGCTCGAAGTACTGGGCGCTGTCGTCTTTGACCAGTTGAGCGTCTACGAGCCCATCGAAGGCGGCTTTCAGTGCGGACACGGCGTTTTGCACATCACGAGGGCGATACCGCCCATCCTGCGGCAATCGTCGTCCTAGCCACCACTCGGAAGAAACGCGAACGCGCTTCGCGAATGGCAACGGTGTCTTGGTCGAGATCCCGCGTATCGCCTGAGTACAGAACAGCTCAGCTGCTTGGCGGTAATCCCGTTTGTCCTTAACTCCCTTAGACCAGTGACTTCGGGAGTTTGAGGAAGCCCCTGCCGGAGGCAGAGGCAATTTGATCGTGAGGACGAGTCCTTTCATTGCCAGCCTGATGTTTCACAGTGAACATCTGCACTCGCGTCGCAATCGCCGGTCACTTCCACTTCGATGACATAGCGCTTGAAGTGAACGCCATGAGCCGCGCATCGTGCGGCGAAGTAGGTTTCCCAGGGTCCCAGGCCATCGAGTTCCAAGACCTTGCGCGTGTCCCGGTTCACGAGAACAAACCCAGCCTCACGGTTGAATCTGCGATAGACCCGGTGGTCAAGAATTCCGATCCGGTAGATCAGACTGAGTTCCTCAAGGACTTCCAGGATGCGGTAAACGCTCACGCAATCGACGCGCTTTCCGCGCTCCTGGAGGATCGCGTACAACTCGTGAGCGCTGACCGCGACATCAAGGGAGGCTAATACCGACACTACCGCGTGACGTGGAAGAGTGAACTTGTAACCGTTCTTCTTCAACGTTTCCATGGCGAGGGATGCAAAATCTTGTGTGTGTTCCATCTAAGCCACCTCCGTGGTGGTTTCCTGTGCGCGTCGGCGCTCTTGGGCTTTTGAATGAGCCTGGAAGGCAAAGGGAATCTCTTCCAGGCCGCGGACCATCCGCAACGCCCACCTGTGCAGGCAATAGCGGTCATGCTCCGTGAGTTGAGTCGGCTTTGAGATCGTGCGACCGAGAACCCGGGAGTACTCCCGGGAGCAGGCCGCCCCATGAAGGGCGAAGGTCGGCCAATGCATGATCTCGCAAATCTCATCGAATCCGAAGCCGTGATCTTCACACTCGGCGAGAATGGATTCGATCACGGAATCGGGAGTTTCTTCGGGAATAGCAGGCGCGCCGGGCGTGGATTTCACGCAATTGCGAAATCCTCCCGGCTCAGCTTTTCCCTGGTTCGACTCCGTACGGGCACGGACAAGGATCTGACTAGGTGTCATCCCTGCTGATTTGCCTTGCAGGATCCGATCCGAGGACTTCCAGCCCTTGGCCTTGCAAATCTCGATCAGTTCGGTGAGCTCGGCTTGAGTGCCACCGCCGTCATTCCAATAATCCTTGGCGAGCTTCTTGCTTTCGTCGGATGCTTGAGGTTTTGCTTGCGATCGATCATTTCGTTGCGCAGGTGCGGGAGCGCATTGCTCGACTTGCTTCAAACCTTGCGTGAAGCACTTCAGTCCGACAGCGGCGATCCTTTCGATATTCACTTCGAGATCTTCAAGGCGCATTTGCATCGCTGATTCGATGGCCGTCTTGACGATCACCGCGATACTCGCTGAGTGGATCTCCGCAGAAGTCTTTGGCGTGAATGACCGAGTGTTTCCGCCACCTTTGCCTGCGAAACCTCCGCTACTCTTATTGGGCCCACCGAACGTCGTAATAAACGCTTCGTTGCCGTAGTTGCCAGCCTTGACGTCGAGTTCGGCTTCCGCCGTAGCGCCGACTTCAAGAGGAGTCGCGAACTTGGTCATGGAGGACTTCCAGACCTTGAGCGGCTTCCCAAACCCTTCGATGTTGATGAACGCGAGCTTGTCCTTGTCGGTGATCTCGGTAATGGTGATGGTCGCTCTCTGCGGACCGATCTTCGATAAATCCACGGGGCTACTTGCCGCCATGATTTTCCTCCTTAGTTGTCGTGGAGGCAGAAACCTGTGCTACGCTAATAGCCGAAGTTGGGTTGGTTTCAACCTCAAAATTCACCATGAGGTCGGTAGGTGTGTCAGCACCTCCGGCCTTTCTCATTTGTCGTGTGCTCAATTCCCCTCCTGATCGGGCATGAATTTGAGCATCTCGTACACGCGGCGCAACGGAACGCCAGACGTCTCCGCGATAGATTTCGGAGAGATGTCCGGATTGTCGCGACGCATTTGCCACACATGCTCCCGATGCTTCGACCACTTGTCGGGCCTGCCATTGGTGCTGGGTTTTGTCGCTTCAGACATGCCCAGATGATACACCACTTTGCGCAAAATGGTATAGAGTGTAGGAATTCTTTTAATGGTTTGCGCAAAAAAGGAGAGGTGGAAGTGTCAAGAGCAATAGCACGTGCCCTGGCCGATGTGAAAGTGAGTGAAGGACTCAGCGCGAAGGAGGTCGCTAAGAGGGCAGATATCTCTTATGACGTCCTTCGGAACTACAAGCTTGGAAGGACCAGCCCGGACGAGGCGAGCCTAGACCGCCTTCGCAAGGTCATGAAGCTGCCCAAGACCTGGCCAAAGAGCGAACCTGACAGCGATGGGGAGATCGTTAGCCTTTCAGGTACGCCAATGAAGCCTATCCGCGTAGTAGGTGAAGTTGAAGCTGGAGAAGGAGCCTACAACGTAGATATCGATGAGTCATCGATCCTTGTGCCAGAGAGGCTTGCCGGACTTGGCGGCTTCGGATGGATTGTCCGTGGGGACTCCATGATGCCGTTTCTTCAGCCAGGTATGGTCGCTGTTTTCAAAGAGTACAGAGAGCCGCGGCCGGGGTTCACATTCCTGCTCAAATCTAAGGATGGTGGGCTCCGGGTTAAGACGCTTGAGTGGCGCGATGGGCAATGGATGATGATCTCAACTAACCCAACGTACGCACCTACTCCGATCGATGATCACCAGCTCCTTGGTTACCTCATTGGATGGTATCGAACGAAAGGCGCAAGAGAAACGATGGACTCAGATCCAGGTGGGCTCATTCTCTCAGAATAGACTTTGCGCAAAATTGTGCGCAAGTTTTATACCGTTTTGCGCAAAGGTGTGGTAGATTGATTCTGTAGCCGCTGACACGGCTGAGGAATCAATCAATGTCCAACTTCACACAGAGACACACAACCCAGGAGATCGGCAAGCCAATTGTCTGCTGGGTTGGTTCCGACTTCAAGGGTGGCACCAAGGTCATCGTAAGTGACCCCCTCACCCTCAATCGCTTCTTGATTGAGAACATGCAGAGCCGGGAGGTTCGTGCCTACCGAGGCGGGCACCGAATCGCTTGCGTCAACTGCAATTCGAGCCGCACGCGCTGGTCACGGCACATCGATATCGATGTCTGGAACGAAGTTCCGGAGCGTTTGCGATGAGGGAACTCATCCAAATGCAGATGGCTGAACGTGCGATCGCAAAAGCCAGGCGCGATCGGCAATTCCAAATCTCGGTTCTCACCATCACCGCGTTGGTCCTCGGCATCGCCCTGATGTTCGCCTACAACCTTGGCGTTGCCAAGGGCTACGAAGTCGGTCGATATGACCGCTTACCGTTTGGAGGTGGGATCCGATGAAGGAGGGTCTCGCTCAAGGTTCGTCCTGGCGGCAAGCCGAATCACATCGCCGAATGGTGACATTCGCCACAGCTCAGGCGGAGTACCACGAAAAGCGTGCCGAATACTGGCGTCGGATAGTAACCGAATGCGAGGCCGAAGCCGACCGGCTTGAATCGGGCGAGGAGCAGGAGGCCTGATGTACCAGGTCTACATTCCCGACCTGCGCACTTGGGAGCCCGCCGTAGATGCGGCTCCCGTCCAGTTCGAGAACTTCGACCAGTTTAGTTTCTTCGTCGCTCGAAGCTCTTACGGATGGGCTGTCTATGAGACGTCCACGGGGATGCTCGTTCCCGATTCCGAGAGCGACCACAAGCAAACCGCCATCGATCGCGCGAAAGAGTCCCTGGAGCACTGGGGAATCGAAACGACCAAGCAAGCGATCGAAACGGCCCTGACCGAGATGGGGGCGATGAGCGCCTAGCCATCACCTGAAGGAGTTTGTTATGTCCAGCATCCCAACAACAACCGACGGCGTCGTCGTTCGAAAGCAGAACATTTTTGAGATCGGAGAAGAGCTCGAACAGATATTCGACGCATTCGATCACCTTCCCTCTGACGAAGCCGACGAAGAGATTCGCAAGGCTCTTGAAGCCTACTTCGAGAAGGTCGGCGAGGACCTCAACAACAAGATCGACGGCTATTGCGGCCTGATCAAAACGATGGAAGCCCGGGCCAAGATTCGAGCAGAAGAGGCCAAGCGCCTGAAGTCCTTGGCCGAGACCGACGAGAACAACGCCAAGCGACTCAAGAAGCGCCTAAACGACTTCATGTCTGTGACCTCCAACACGAAGATGGAGACCAGGCGATTCAAAGTCTGGGTTCAAAACAACGGTGGGGCAACGCCCATCGAATGGACCGGTGGTGAAGAGCCAGACCCCGAGACGTTGCCTCCGGCCTACGTGATCATCAAGAAAGAGCTTGACCTTGAGGCGATCCGTTCTGACCTCGAAGGCGAAATCCCCCTCGACTTCGCAAAACTCGGTGAGCGCGGCACTCACGTGAGGATCAAATGAAGCACGCGATCCTCCTGTTCCTAATCGGTTGCATCTGTGTCCAGCTTTGTGGAATCGGCATGAGCCTCGACAAGATTTCCAAGCAGTCGCCCGCACCAGTTGCGCCCGCTACTCCTATCGTCGTCCTGATTCCCCAGGACGGGAGAAAGCCCCTGCTTCCCGCCGTGGCGCCTCTTCCTGACCACTACACCGAGGACCTCATCGCTGAACTCAAGGCGGCGGGTCTCTCGGATTCCGACGCTGCGAAGTTCCGCAAGGAGGTGTCTCGATGAGTGCCAAGTACATCGACATCGCCATAATGTGTGGCGCTTGCAAAGCCATCGTCGGGAGCGGGAGAGAGGCGGAAGAAACGATCGCTCAGATGGAGCCCATTGCGAAGGCCGCTGGGCTTCAGTTTCTCCGAATGTGGATGGATCCGAACATCCAGACAGAAGAGTGCTCGTGTCCAGAGCCAAAGCCTGCTCAGAAATTCGCGAACGCAATGTCCTTGAGCGGGATGTTCGAGGTTGAGATTAAACCGAAAGATAAAGGCAAGTGGGAGAAGTTTCAACCTTCATTTTTCACTAAGAGTGAACTCCGGCCAGACGACCCTGAAAAGGCGCGGGAACTTCTGCATCAGAAGATCAAAGAGATCGAAGAACAGACAGGTCTCAAAGGCATTTCCGTTGGGATCATCGAACAAGCAATACCCACAAAGTTCCCTAATCGATCGAAGGTTGACCAAAAGTGCTTGTACGCATTTTCGGTGGACGGATTTGAAGGGTTGTTGTTCCTGGTCCTTAGCTACAAACGAAGCTGGAATGAATGCGAGTTAAGGGTGGTTGAGTCCGAGTACGGGTTTCAGGTTTTCCCTATTGATCCCACACAAGTTGTCGTCTTCAAGAAAAGGGACCTGACGGCCAAGACCATCAAGGAGGAACTTGCTTTCCCCTTGGCCACTCACCTTGTCAAGAGCGCCACGCCCGAGAAGTTCAAAGCCTGGGTTCGAGAGAACGCAGAACTGTACGCGGGAGGCGCAAAGTGAACAACTCCAAAATCGAATGGACGGACGCCACTTGGAACCCCATCGTCGGATGTTCGAAGGTCTCCGAAGGTTGTCGGAACTGCTACGCCATGACGATGGCGGCGAGGATCGCGAACGCTGCCCAAGCTGCATTGCGCCAAGGAAAGGGCTTGACCGATGTCCAGGCCGCTTATCGCAACGTGGTGAAGTGGGAGAACGGCAAAGACCGCGCTGCCGGCGAAAACGACAAGGCGTTGCCGCAGTGGAACAACCTGATCGCGGTCATCGACAGTGTGCTGACTCTTCCGCTTCGATGGAAGTCACCGAGGCGGATTTTCGTGAACTCGATGGCGGATCTGTTCCATGAGTCAGTTCCGTTTGAAGTGATCGACCAGGTTTTCGCGGTGATGGCACTTTGCCCCGAACACTCCTTCCAAATTCTAACAAAGCGTCCGGAGCGGATGGCTGAGTACTTGAACCAAGTCAACGTTGACCAGTTCCGATCCATGGTCTTCGTAAACACCCTTCGCGAGTTCAAAGAGCCCAAGAGCCCGGAACCGTTTCGACGAGCGTCAGAAGCAGTCAAATGGCCACTGCCTAACGTTTGGCTAGGAACGTCGGTCGAGAACCAGGAGCAATTCCTGAAGCGGGTTCGGGCACTGATTCATTGCCCGGCAACGGTTCGCTTCCTGAGCTGTGAGCCACTTGTTGGTGAACTAGTGGTGACGGATCTCTTCCCTGATGACCCAAACCTTGGTTTTGATCCCTTGACGGGACGAATGTGGGGCGGCATCCCAGGGGGAGAGGATTTCTTCGAGAGCTTAAGGATTCATTGGGTGATCTGTGGCGGAGAATCCGGCCACGGCGCAAGACCGATGCAGTTGGAATGGGCAAGATCTCTTCGGGATCAATGCCAAGCGGCTGGCGTCCCCTTCTTCTTCAAGCAATGGGGAGAGCACTCGCCTTACTACGAGAAGGCTGACACCGAAACGGGTCGAATCGTCCTGGCCGAACTTCCACATGGCGAATCCCGCCGAGTAGGCAAGAAGGCTGCCGGTCGACTTCTCGACGGCCGCGAGTGGAATGAGTTTCCGGGGGTGGCCAAGGATGCCTAACCTCGATGGCCCTAAGCCGACTCCGGCGCGGGTGCTAACCCTCGACTTCGATCAAGACTTATACCGATCGATGCTTCGACCGGAGACGCAAGCAGCTCTCGCCGAACGCGACCGCAATCAGATGTCTCCCTTCCGGGGTGACAGCCAGCGGTGCAAGGAGTGCGACGAACCGTTTCGCCCGTGTGACTCGACCGGATCCGACCTAGGTCTTTGCCAGAACTGCTGGGAAGCACTATCGGCCAACGATTTCTGGAAAGAGGTCAAGGACCTTGAGCCAACCGGATATCCCGACGAATACCGGCGCGTGAGTGGAGGCGATCAGTCGTGAACACACCGACCCGGATCGTCTACATCGACCCCGTGACGAAGACGCGGCTATATGCCGCCCCTGGCGGCAAGTGGGTGACCATCGACGGCAACAAGTACTCGCCGGTGGGTCAGCCCCAATCCGAACGAAATTACAAGGAGGTTTCCCATGGTGGAAGTGAACAGCAAGTGGCGCAAGAAATGCTCCCGGCACGATTCGCATATCTACACGGTTGCGGAGGTTTCTGAGATCCGCAACGGCATACGCGTGAAAGCCGAGATGGAACAACACGGCATCCGCTCTCGATGGATTGGTCCGATCGAGGACTTCGAGGCTGAGTTTGAGATGGTTCAGGAGGTGGCACATGCACGCTTCTAATTCCGAACACTACACTTCGTGCCCAATGTTCGCCGAAACGGTCCGTTTGGCACGATGGGCCGAGGGAGACCTGCCGGGTTCTCGGAGGCTGGTGCGATTCTCCATGGAGATTTATTGGCTTCGAGAAAGCGAAACACATTTCGCCTACTATTGGGACGGTCGGATTTTTCGAGAAAGCTCGACGACCAATGACTTCTATGGATTTCTGACATCGCCAACCGTTGAAGTGTATGAGCGGACCGTTAACCTATTCTCGTTAACTGCAACAGATCGGCTTGAATATCGTGCAACAACGATCATTTCAGAATATCCCGTTCAACTAATCAAGGCCGAGCCAGGGAAAAAGTCTCTCGTCAAGACATTCTCCAGTGACATCTTCCTTGGATCAGAAGACGACTATGTGCGGATTGAGAATTACGATTACGACAAAGGGGAACCCGACTGGGTTCCCGGCGACGTACTGCTAAAGCCTCGCACAGTCGACGAAGTAGTAACGTTCTCGTCAAAGCGGTCGGAAGAGGAAAACGACCGATCCCTTAGTGACCTACGGGCGCGATGGATGGAGGTAGTCCGATGAGCCCAAGGGAAGATCTTTCGCAGTACGAGGGCTTCTTAAAGGCCAAGATCAAACTCGACAAGGGTAGCGGCTTCGATGTCGACCCGGCCGAGATGAATCCTAACGTCAAGGACTTTGTCCGAGCAATGGTCGCCTGGGCGCTTCGAGGCGGCCGCCGCGCCTTCTTCGCATCGTTCGGCCTGCACAAGAGCTGCGCTCAGCTCGAAACCATGCGTTTGATCGGGAAGCATCGACCATGCCGGCGGTTAATCGTCCTGCCCTTGGGGGTGCGACAAGAATTCGTTCTCGACGCCCTCGAGTACTTCTCCGGAGACTACGCCGTCTCGGTTCAGTTCATTCAGTCAAGCGAAGAGGTCACGAGTGAAGAGCCGATCTATCTGACGAACTACGAATCAGTTCGAGAAGGAAAGATCGACGTAACCCTCTTTGGAGCAGTGAGCCTCGATGAAGCTGACGTGCTCCGGTCCTTTGGATCGAAGACATTTGGTGAGTTCCTCTTCGGCCCGATGCAACAGATCCCGTTCCGGTTTGTTGCGACGGCCACACCAAGTCCCAACGATCTGCAGGAGCTGATTGCCTATGCTCACTTTCTTGGTGTCATGGATATCTGGGAATCGCGAACCCGGTTCTTTAAGCGCAACTCCGAGAATGCCGATGACTTAACCCTTCACCCACACAAGGTCGAAGAGTTCTGGCTGTGGGTCGCGTCGTGGGCACTGTTTGTCTCTAAGCCGTCGGATCTCGGATTCTCTGATGAAGGCTATGTCCTTCCGGAGCTTGATGTTAGATGGCACGAAGTTCCAACCGACCACACGACCGCGGAGCCGACGAAGCTTGGTCAAGGAAAGCTGCTTAAGGACGATGCCGTCGGAGTAGTTCAAGCATCTCGCGAGAAGCGAATCAGCCTTGAAGCGCGAGTCGCCAAGATGCTCGAACTTCGAGACGAGGATCCGGATGCGCATCGGCTTATCTGGCACGACTTGGAGGACGAACGGCGCGCCATCGAAGCTGCTATTCCGACCGCGGTATCGGTCTACGGTTCTCAGACGGATGAGAAGAAGGAAGCAGCGATCATCGGGTTCCGAAACGGAGAGATCGCAGAGCTCGCGGCCAAGCCGGTCATGCTCGGCGGCGGATGCAACTTCCAGCGCCATTGCTCATGGGAGATATTCCTCGGCATCGGGTTCAAATTCCGCGACTTCATTCAGGCGATTCACCGCCTTCAGCGATTTGGTCAAAAGAACACGGTCCGCGTCGATCTGATCTACTCGGAAGCCGAACGCGGAGTCCGAGAGATCCTGGAAGCGAAGTGGCGCCAACACATCGAGTTGGTTGCGACCATGACCGCGATCGTCAAGCAGTTCGGTCTTTGTGGCATCGCGATGGCGGAATCCCTGACGAGATCGATGGGTACCGAGCGAAAAGAGGCCTCGGGGCAATCCTGGAAGCTGGTCTGCAACGACAGCATTCTTGAGTGCAACGAAATGGAGAGCGACTCGGTTTCGATGATCCTCACATCGATCCCGTTCTCAACTCAATACGAGTACACGCCTTCCTATCACGACCTTGGCCACACGGATGATGAAGCCCACTTCTTTGAGCAGATGGACTTTCTGACGTCCAATCTCCTTCGCATCCTGCAGCCAGGGCGAATCTGCGCTGTCCATGTGAAAGACCGGATCGTGCCAGGGGCAATGACCGGGCTCAAGTATCCAACCGTTTCGCCTTTCCACTGTCACACGCTTCTTCACTTCTTGGAGCACGGCTTCACGTTCCTCGGGATGGTGACGATCAAGACGGATGTCGTTCGAGAGAACAACCAGACCTACCGACTCGGTTGGACAGAGCAATGCAAAGACGGAACCGTCAAGGGCTTCGGAATGCCCGAGTACGTCCTGGTCTTTCGAAAGGCGCCAACGGAAGCAAACAACGGTTACGCCGACAATCCCGTGGTTAAGACCAAGGAGGAGTACTCCCTAGCCAGGTGGCAGATCGACGCCGACGGATTGTGGCGATCGAATGGAAACACGATGATCAGTCACGAGGACTTCCGGGGCCTCAACATGAAATCGGTCTACCGATTGTACGAAGAGCGATCGCTGAATTGCCCTTATGACTTTGGAGCCCATGTTCGCCTGGCTGAGTTTTTGGACAAGGAAGGCATTCTGCCGACCGACTTCTCATTGATTCCCGTCCACTCGGATCACCCGGAAATCTGGACTGACATCACTCGTATGCGGACCCTGAACAGCTTCCAAGCCGCCAAGGGCCGGGAGAAACACATCTGTCCGTTGCAAATCGATATCGTCGATCGATTGATCGAACGGTACACGAATCCGGGCGAAACCGTCTTCGATCCGTTTTGCGGCATCGGAACCGTACCTTGGCGGGCAATCAAGCTCGGTCGCAAAGGCGCCGGCTGCGAACTCAACGCGGGCTATTGGGCCGACAGCGTTTCCTATCTCAAAGCCGCGGAGGCGGAGATGAACGTACCGACGCTTTTCGACTTCCTGGAGCCGGAGACGGCCGGGGCGGTGGCGTGATGATTCACTGCGACGAATGCATCCACCTTCGGTGGCAGGAGAGCCTTTTCCCGCCACTCCCGATGAAGATCATCAAAGGGAAGCGCGGAAAGCCAGACCAGGTCGTCTACGACGCCGAAGCGGCGGAGCTATTCGATACCCCTTACGGCTATTGCAATGCGGGCGTCTCGATTACGTTCCAGATGCCCACGGGAGATCCTTACAGCCTCTGGGGGTATCGCCCGACCCACCGATGCGCGTGCCGCCAGGAATTCAACCAAGACAGTGAGCCTGAATATCGACTCACGGAGGTCGCATGAGCCCCAAACCAAAAATGAAGCTGATCCGGGATCTCATTCCCGAGGATATGCACAAACGCGGGTACCAGCCCGCCCTCGTGATCCTCTCGCCTTCAGGACGCCTGGAATGGCTCCTCGAAAAGCTGGTCGAGGAAGCAGCGGAAACGAAGAGTGATGGCGGGAGCCTCGAAGAGTGCGCCGACGTTTACGAAACGCTCCGCTCGGTCGTGGAAGCGCGGGGAATGAAGATGGAAGACATCATCGCCCGAGCGGACGCGAAAGCGGCCAAGTACGGCCGTTTCGAGAAAGGGCTTCTCTGGACAAACGCGGACGACGACTCGCCCGAGGCGCAGGTCGCGCGGATCTCATACAAGCAGGAGCGTGAAAGCTGATGGTAGGCGTATATCAGACGATCTTCGACTCTAAGCGAGGGAACTGCAATGCCGCCTGTTATGCATCGGTTCTCGAAGTGCCCATTGAGTCGATTCCAGATAATCCGAATGGATCATGGGATGAACGGGTGCAGCTACTCAAGTCGTGGCTTGCAGAGCGAAATCTCTACTCACTCTGCTTGAGAAGCGTGGAAGGAACCCTGCCTGGCTACTCAATCGCTTCTATTAAAAGCCCAAGGTTCCCGGATTCAAATCACGCGGTCGTCTGCCTTGATGGACGTATCGTGTGGGATCCATTTCCAGGTGGACTCGAACACTGCGAGTTTGACTATTCACGCACGTTTGACCACGAAGTGATTCTTCCCGTTGATCCGTCAATCTGTCTACCCGGCAATTACTCAAACAATCCTCCGACACAAGAAGGATGGTTTTGGGAGCGGTGGAACGGGAACGGATCCCACCGAGGAGAATACGGGGAGCCTTATCCCATTCAAGCGAAGCTGTACAGAGGCGAGTTATGCAACTGCAAATATTCGCCGCCACATCCGTTCTCGAACATGACGGGCGAGAGGACCCTCGGTGACTTCCAATGGTGGACTGAGCCCATCAAACCACCGCAGGAGGGTTGCTGATGGAAACCTTATTTGGACCTGCCGTAATCCGCCGTTCTGCAACCATCAGTGAGTGCAAGACCTATCGTTGGACGCTCAAGCGCGAGTGGGACGGAGGAAAGCGAGTCTGCTTCATTGGTCTCAATCCCTCGACGGCTGACTATACGGTCGATGACCCGACGGTCAAACGGTGGATGCATTTCGCCGAGGCTTGGGGCTACGGCGGTTTCGTAGCGGTCAACCTTTACCCCTTCCGATCATCCTCGCCCGCCGATTGCCGGGAGTGGTCTAACTACGAAAACAACGGACCCGATTGGTACGCCCGTGACGCGATGGCTCAAAACCTTGAGGTCGTAGCTAGAGAAGCTGAAGGGGCGGACCTGGTGGTCGCGTGCTGGGGCGCCGGAGTGTGGGATGTCGCGTGGTTGGAGATTGTCCTCGAAAAGATAGACCGCGACATCTACTGCTTCGGAAAGACCAAGTACGGCGATCCAATTCACCCGATGGCCAGAGGCGATCATAGGGTGCCGGACTCGGCACAGCCACAGATTTGGAGTTGGGCACGATGAGAAACTACTTCTTTTGCCGCTTCTTCCAGTCGAGGTACACCCATCGAAGGAACTGGGACAGGCTCATGCCGTTCTCCTCGGCGTCCTTTTCGAGCTGCTCTTTAAATTCCGGATCAAGGCGAAACTCGACTCGCCCTTCCTTCTTAGGCCTCACTGAGGACCGCCTGTACCGCGTGAGGGTTAAGTTTGACGTCCCAATTGATCAGAGCCTCTTCTTGGATGTCCGCGACCATCTGGCGCCGCTCTTCATCGCTGGAGGTTCGAAACAGATCCTTGACGGGCATGACATCGCCACCGGCGAAGAAGTCTCGGACGTCGACGATTTGGGATGCGGTTGGTTCTTTCATTGTACGTACATTGTACGGAATCTTTTAACTAAAAGCAAGGGCTTTTTTATGACAAAGAGGCAATTCAACTCTCTGAGCGTTGGCGACTACATTCGAACATTTGAATCGCTAGATCTTTCCAGGCAACCGAGGACGATCGTCGAGGTTTGTCACGATGACATTGACCCAATATTCGTCCTCGAAGACGGATGGATTGCCCAAGATCCTGAGCTGTGGGAAGTTGTACGATGAGCACCCAACCTCAACTCATTGGCCTCATTGATCGCCCTCGGCCAGAGGTCACCTTCGGTGTTGTCCAGACTCATGAAGACGGATGGCTGATCGACGCGCAACCATTCGTGATGACAAGAGTCCGTAACCTCTTTAGGAACGGGCGATCTGCTTGGAATTGCGGGAAGTTCACGCATAACCCGGTCATCCTTCCGAAGACCCCTGACTCGGGCAAGGATTTGCTTTGGCTTCTCGACCGCCACCCGCTCGACGTTGGCGACGACGTTTGGCATGACCTGACCAGGTATTCGGAGCGGTACGATCGCGCCTTGGCCGCTGCGGCGGTCGGTGACTCGAACCATTCGTTCGATCTCAGCCACGGCGCTTTGCAGATGGCAAAGCCACCTTACTGGTACCAAGCCGGGTACGTGAACCTGGTCAAGACAGTTCGGAGGATTCTCAACGCCGACTGGATCGGAGGTGGAAAGAGCGTCAGCCTAATCGCGACCCTTTGTGAGCCTGATGCGAGGCCTGCCCTCATTGTTTGCCAACCTCACCTTACGCTACAGTTCCGTGAGTTCTTAAACGAGTTTCTTCCGGATGCCACCGTGCAGGTCCTGAAGACTGGCATGAAGAAAGAGATCAAGCCTGTCGATGTAGTGATCGTCGGTTACACAGGCTTGAGACCTTGGCAGGACGTTCTGGTCCCGTATCCTTTCCGCTCGATTTGCTTCGATGAGATACAAGATCTCCGGCATCTCGACACGGAAAAGCGCAGGGTCTCGATAGCGCTCAGCGAAAGGGCTGACTTTGTGACCGGCTACTCAGCCACACCAATCTACAACTACGGAAGCGAGATCTGGTCAATCCTCGACGTTCTCTCGCCTGGCTGCCTCGGCGCCCAGGGCGATTTCAAACGGGAGTGGTGTACGGGCGATCGGGTCAACAGTCCGGCGGCGCTGAACAGCTACCTGAAGTCACGCGGCCTGATGATCCGTCGAACGGCCAAGGACGTGAAAGGATCTGAAACCAAGCCGCAGAAGCAGACCATCACGCTTGAAGGCGACATGCACACCTTGCGGCAAGTGCAAGACGTGGCCAAGGCTCTCGCGATGTCGGTTCTATCGAACCGTGTCGGAGAGTCGGAGAAGTCCGCCCGTGAGCTGGACTGGAAACTCCGGCATGCGACGGGCGTCGCGAAAGCGAAGCCAGCGGCCGAGTTCGTCAAGATGCTCTGCGAATCGGGCGAGAAGGTCCTTCTGTTCGGGTGGCACAGAGAGGTCTACGACATCTGGAAGTATCACCTCAAGAACTTCAACCCAGTTCTATGCACGGGATCCGAGACACCTGCGCAAAAGCAAGCGGCCAAAGACAAGTTCCTGAAGGATGGATCGTGCCAAGTCTTCATTTGCTCCCTTCGCTCAGGTGCAGGGATTGACGGCCTTCAGGATGTCTGTCACCTGGCGGTCTTCGGAGAACTCGACTGGTCTCCCCAGGTGCTAGATCAGTGCATCGGACGGTTACGGCCAGAACTGAACAAAGAAGAGATTCTCGCCTACTTCCTCACGATCGACGATGGAGCCGATCCGTTCATGATCGAACGACTGGGTGATAAGCGTTCCCAAAGCGACGGGATCATTGACGGCAAGGACTCTGAAGGCGAGATCCTAGAAGATGGCCCGCCGGCAGATCGAATTCGGCAAATGGCCGAGGCCTATCTCATGCTGATCGGTGAAGAGATCCCGGTCGCCGAGCCACAGTCGGGGCTTCACGCAGAGGTCGCGTCAGCTCTTCGAAAGATCAAACTTCCCTCGAGCTCTGAACGCGAAATGCAGGAAGCGATCTGGGCCGCGCTACCGGGGCTAGTCCCCGATGCCCTTGTCGAAAGGGAGTATCGAATCGGAGAGCGTGGCCGACTCGATTTCTTGGTCACTAGCGGGAGCGATTCGATCGCCGTTGAATGCAAGATCGATCAAACCGGCCGAGGGTCGGTTTACCGACAAGTCCGCCGGTACATCGAAGAGGCAGACGTCTCCGGCGTCGTGATCCTCGCTCCCTGGAGTGGCGTTTCTAATTTCGTCGTGGAGGATGTCCCGGTCACTGTCGTCGACTGGGCTAAGGCGAAGATCTAATGGCAAGCGTCGCTTACTCTGTGCCCCGGGATGTTCCTCTCCGCCTTTCGCGGATCGAGGACATGACCGGCTGGCCGGAGTCGACGCTTCGAGATGAAATTTTGAAAGGGCGCCTTCGAGGAGACAAGGTGCATGGAAGATGGTGTTGTACGCTAGATGATTACGATGAGTGGGTCCGGGCAGAAAAAGAGCAGGGCAAAGGGAGAGGGGACGTACGAGAAGCTTCCAAGCGGGAAGTATCGATACATCGTAAAGAAGAACCATCAGACCTTGAAGGGTCCGGCGGAGAAGTCAAAAACGCTGGCAAAGGAAGCGTGGAAAACAAAGTTCGCAAATCCTGTCGCAAAAAACCAACCCTCGTTATCCACGTCCGCGAAGACGTGGGCTGAGATCAAGAAAGCCGAATCCAAGAGTCCGGCCACCAAAGAACAGATCGATCTCTTCATCAAGAACAAGGTCGAGGAAGATCCGATCGGTGCGCTCAGACCAGCGGACATCAACGACGAGGATGTCTTGGGATGGCAACTACGGCAGAAGGGCGCAAGCAGCACGAAGCGGAGGAACTTCAGTCGCTTAAAGGCATTGCTGGCATACGTTGGCGTTCAAACCAAAGTGTCGCGGCCACCTGACACCGGCCACGCCAGGCGGCCACTGTCACCGAAGGAGAGAGACGACATTTCCATCCTCATGGCCCAAGCGGACGAACCCACCCGTCGGGCCATCATCATCGCTTTTGGAACGGGCCTGAGCCGCTCGGAAATTTGCGCACTCAAACACGAGGATCGAGATGGGGACGGTCTTTGGATTAGGCGCCGGGCGATTCAGACAAAAGGACGTCTCGATGTTGAGCCGGAGACGAAGACAGCACGCCGGCGAGCGTGGATCCCGATTCCCAAGCACGTCCGCGACATCGTTGGACCGCCAGCGTCCGGCTTCGCCCTCACTGACTCGAAGGATCCCATAACTCCCCATGCTCTTACGAAGCGACTCCGCAAGGCCATGATCGGGACTCAGATCGAAAAGGTGCCGTACGCTGGCCTCCACACGCTGCGGAGAACGTACGGAATGATCTTGCTCGAAAAGGGCGTGGAGGTCGTCACTGCGGCAGAGCTGATGAGACACGATCCGACGATGCTCTTGAAGGAGTACACACGATCAAGAATGGACCTGAAAACAGCCGCTATCAACATGGTCTTCGGAGACGACTCTGAAAGTGAAAGGACCCACCCAGGGACCCACGAAGCCGCAGTTTGAACCTAACAGCCTTACCTTGAGGTGGTAGTGCCCACAAGGCGTGAAGGTTCGAGTCCTTTCCCGCGCACCAGAATTTGCAACGTACGGCGGCAATTTCCGCCGTAGAAAAGGACCCACGAAAGGACCCACGCAACGAGCGGCGTATGCTCACAACCCCTTCTTCTATATCTCCAGACGTGTTGCGCTTATGTTCGCTGATCGTCGAGAACCCCAAACCAACTTTTGTTCCTGTGCGGGTTGAGCCTGGAGCTGTGTTTCGCTACTGCTTCCAGGCGGTTGCCGACAAAGTTGCAAGGGACGGAGGTGCATGCGTGTATGGTTGGATGATCTGGGAATACCCCGGTTTCCTCGTTGAAGGAGAGTTTCATGCAATTTGGCAAGACCCGGCAGGCGCGTTGGTTGATATATCGCCTAAACCCGATGGGGAACAGCTGATACTCTTTCTGGCGGACAGTACAAGGTGCTGGAATTACCGCCCAACTCCGAGCGTGCGGCTTCCATTGTCGATGGATCAGCGGGTCCTAAACACGATAGTTCAAGCTGTGGCCACAGATTGGCTGAGGATGAAATATTGGGATGGAGAAGAGGCCCGCATACCTCCTCAGGCACATTTGGAATTCATGAAAGATCCCATATCCAATTTCTTAAGAACAGGCCGGAATGATTCCTGCGGATGTGGCAGCGGAAAGAAGTTCAAACAATGCTGTTTGCCAATGATTCAAAAATGCCTTTAGACTACTCACGCTCATCGGGCGTCTATCATTGACTAGGCAGAAATTATGATCGATCCAATCAACCCGTTCTTCGGTATCCAGAACCTTCCAGATCCCGCGACCTACGAGGGCGAGTTCATACACGAGAGGGGCTTTCACATCGAGCGCCGAACGATGGTTCTCGCGCGAGGGCTCACAAAGGTCAATCGATTTCGCCCGGCGATCTTCACCTATCGGCGAATGCAGGAGGAAGACGGAACGTGGGTCTGGACTTACCCGCTGCGACTGAAGGCGCAAAACGCGGCAATGAATTGAAGGTTGGCCAAAGGTCATGAGGCTAATCAATAACCAATGGCCGACTTTATTCTACTTCGGCTTTTTACGCGGGCGCCCGTCTTTTCGGACACGGACCGCGTCCAGATCCTGGCGCAGGATGACCCAAGAAACTCCGATCTTCTTCGCCTTCAGCTTGCCGTAGCCGCCATCAATCAGAGCTCGCACCCTGCGGACGGATACACCAAGCTCGGCCGCTGCATCGTCCACTGACAGTACATCGTCTGGACTTGCCATCGCTCTATTCTAAATCACCAGATTGGAGGGTAGCCCCGCCTCTCGGCGGGGCTTTTCCTTTAGGCGATTATTCGACCCTCCGCATCGATGCACTCAAGGAAGGGCATGGGGACGAAGTGTCGATCTCGCTCTACGAGTGGGATCGGACCATATCGGAGCGATTCCAGTTCGCGAACGCTGGTGTAACCGAGTTCGGCCCCACCCGATCGTCCCTGACCGTAAAGGTCTGCGTAGCAGAACACGATCTCATCTTCGGGATCGTATTCGAAGATCAGCCAGGTGGCTGGTCCAGCAACCGCGAAGAACTTCGCTCGAACGAACAAAGTCTCGTCGGTGCCTTCGGCATTGCTTCCAATCGCGGGAAGCTCGCTTTTTAGTTGGTCATTGATTAGCCTCATGACAATAAAACTATACCGTACTCGGTATAGTTTTGCAACCTAAACAGCAAAAAAACTCAAACTTTTTATCGTATGATCTGGCAATGCTGGAGCATCGAGACGACAACCAATTGAGACCTCAGGTTTGGGCATTTCTTCAAGACATCGTCGGGGTGTGCAAGAAGCATGGCCTGGTCCTGTCGGAAGATGGAGATCAGCTCGTCATCCGAGCGTACGAGGGCGACAGCGACCGCGACTGGATAGAGGACGCAAAGGACCTGTCTAGGTAGAAACAGGCTTATTCGATCAGCGGATTGCTTGAGGAGAAGAGGTATCGGCCAACATGAAGGGCGAATCCCTGCCAAAGGGTGAGATCGACGACGACGCGGTCGACCGCGCAATAAGTGCTGCGGCAGTGCGGCTCGGCCTGACTCAAAAGAAGCCTCTGAAGCGATCCTGCCCCGATGTGATAGCCGATACTATACAAATGTCTACGCATCAAGATATGATGGATGGGATGAACTCTGAACCTGAAACCCTAGGACCACCTTTGAAGCCGATCGTTACACGCCCAACCGAGGAAGACGATGAGCTACCGACGCCTTCCGAGCGAGACGGAAGTCCAAAGGACTGAGCGTCTCATTCGGCAATGTAGCCTCTGGGCCTCAGAATTCCCCGTAGCGTCGCCCTTTCGGCACTTCTGGTCACAAGAGGCGTCTCGACACCGAAAACGCCTACAAACGCTTACAACGCACCGCGACGCGGTTGCGGTCAATGGGCATGGGGTGCTTTATTTGGCGGACGACAAAGAAATCTGGTGCGCCGAAGATGCCGGAGACACTTACAAGCTGACTCTAGTCCACCGTGGCCAGGTGGTCCGGGAACCGATCATCGTTACGCGGGAATCGTTTGGTCACGGGAGGATGAAAGATTCATGGCTGTCTTTAGAATCGTTACCTGGCGCTTGGTGTCGGCTACTCATAGATGGCGAGGAGTGGACGCAACTCACGAATGGCCAACGGAACGGTCTGATAACCATGGCGGGAATCGCTCAGGACAAAGCAAAAGGTCTATCACGAAAAAATTAAAAAGTCCTTGCATTTTTTGATTGTCTGCCATATAATCAAACCATGGAAACAACAATTGGTCTTCGATACTTCGCCGCGATCGCTATTCCTATGCAGTCAAAGCCATTCCTTTGGGAAGGCGATGAAGACGAACTCATCTCCCTTGCGCAGAGCGAAAATGAAGCCGGCGGCTACTCGATCGAAACGCTTAACTCTCTCACCGCTATGTTTGGAGACGAGGAAGAGATTCCCGCCAAGGCGCTTGAGATCGTAAAGCGCGACGGAAACGTCGTTGAAATTAACCACGAGTTCTTTACCGTTAAGGAAGCTCCCACCAAAGTCGAATGGGCAAAAGAGGCGTTTGGCAATGACTATTACGCTTGCCATTGGTTTGAAGGTGATACTCCAGAATCCGCCAACACTCAAGCGAAGGAGTTTGCCGAAAGCTACCAAGGCCATCGGTATCCCTATGTGAATGGGCTTTTTCGATGAGCCAATTAAATCTGAAAGGTCTTCATCCAGCGCCAAAGTGGATTCTTGGTGAAGATTCAGACCTAAAAGAGTGGCTTGTTCATCTGGACAAGCCACGTTTTGCGTGCCGTGTTCGACAGACCGATTTCACGGAAGCAGAGGAAAACGCCCCCGAAGAATTTAAGGTCTTTGAGTTTGGATTCGCAGACGCATTCAGCGATTTTCTGTGGATCGACGACCAGCCGCCAGAGGAGGAACTGACCGTACTCCTTGGGCTAGGCGCTGATTTTGTGGAGAGTTTCGTTGAGTAAATCAGAAGACAAGCCAAAAGGTCGCGGCGGACCAGGGCGCGGCCAGGGGCGAAAACCGAACGCAGTGCCGACGAAACGAATCTCAGTCCAGGCTCCTATCGCTGATTGGATCACAGAGAATCAAGACACGATTTACAAAGTGTCGGGCATCCCCAAACCAAAACACGACGCCCTCAGTTAACTACTGTGGGCGTCGTTATGCTCCAATTCCGAGGGCTCTGACTTCCAACTCTTCATCAGACAGAGACTGGAAGAGCGCGGTTAATTCCATGGGATTGGAAGCAGGGTCTAGCCAAGCATCGACGCCCTCGTCCCTGAGCACGACGGGGATCCGGCTGTGATACTCGGCCGCCTTGCCGATCGCGTCCGTCGTCACCATCGTGCAGGTCGGGCCTGGATTGTCCCGGTATGCCCACATTCCGGCAAAAACAAAAAGCGGCCGGTCGACTACTGAAAGGCGGTTAGCAACCTTCGATCCTTTCTCGCCCGTCCATTCGCACCAGGCGGACGCAGGCAAGAGACATCGGCGCGACTTCATCGATGCGTAGAACATCCCGCGCTTGTTTTCGAGGTTGGTACGAATGGTGTCGTCTCGAGCGTTGTTCGGCGCTGTCCTCCGGATGAAGGTGGCGAGGTCCTCGTCTTTCACCCATGGCGGCACCAATCCCCATTGGGCCATTTCGAGTTCGCGTTCGCCATCATCGTTGAGGCGAATCATCAACGTCGGCTTGTCTGGGAAGAGCTGGAGCGGACCGTGATCGGTCACGCGGATCCGTCGAACTGAGTACCGTTCAGCGATTTTTTCTACTTGATGTTCAATCCAATAGCGGTTACACACTTAATCAAACAATATAATTGATGCAGAGAAATTACTCAAACCTCCGATGATTACACACACGTTTAATTCATTTCAGAAATTCGCAAATTCCTTATCGCTTCCAAACATGAAGCCATACATCGAGCGTCGCAAGAGATTAGCAATGCGCCTGAATAGGAGTTTTTGGGGAATCGATTCTGAATCAGATCACATGGTGGTTGTTGGTAGTATCGGGAGGAAAACCACACCGGGCCCCGCAAAGGATATCGACGTCCTTTTCCAACTGCCTCAAGAAACTCGACGAAGGGTGTCTGGATTTATGGGCAATTCTCAATCAGCGTTGCTTCAAATTATTCGTAACGAATTACGAAAGACCTACCCAGAAACCAAGATCCGAGGCGATGGTCAAGTAGTTGTCGTTGGATTCTCGGACACAATGAAGTTCGAAGTTGTTCCAGCCTTCATACAGAATGACGGTTCTTTCCTCTACCCAGACAGCAATGTTGGAGGGCAATGGAAGTGCTGCAATCCAAAGGCTGAACAGATTGCTTTCGATGAGTTGAATGAGAAACTCGATGGAAAGCTTCGCCACCTTTGCCGAATGACAAGAGTATGGCGGAAGCGATTCTCAATTGACCTACCTGGCATCTTCATTGATGCAACTTCGTATCATTTCTTAAATGATTGGCAGTATCGAGACGAGAATTATGAATACTACGACTGGATGTTTCGGGATTATATGGGCTATCTATCTTCGATAGACCCTAACAGGAAAATATGGTTTGTCCCTGGCAGCAATGCGAAAGTTTGCCGACCATTCAATATTGTAAAGAGAGCCAGTGAGGCCCATTCCATCAGTTCGGATGCTTGCGAGTTCTCTTTAAAGGGAGACCACCGCCGGGCATTCCTCAGATGGCAACAGATTTTTGGGGGAAGATTCAGTGGAAAGTGATGATCTCTATATGATCTATGAAGATGAAATTCGAGAGTCTTTTGGCAAAGTTTGCTATACGCACAAGACTCACCTAAAGATGATGGATCTTTTACGTGGGCGATTCGACAAGCTAAAACATTGCCAGATCTTACTTTCGGCATTAACGGCCAGCACTCTCGTAGCCTATCTTGTCAAGAGTTTTGATTGGGCACCAGTTGTTGCGGCTATTCTTGCGCTGATATTGACCTATCTGAATACCGCATTGAAAGAAGGCATTCTACTGGAACAGATACGCGACCACAAGGACACGGCCAGCGAAATTTGGATTGTTCGCGAGAGTTTCATATCACTAATTGCTGACATAAAGACTCGATCAGTTACTGTACTAGAATTGAGAACGACTAGGGATCAATTGAATGATACGCTGAAAGAAATATACAAGAGAGCTCCAGAGACAAACGCTGTCGCCTACGAAAGAGCAAGAAAGGCTCTTCAATTCGATGGAGAACACACGTTTGAGCCAAACGAAGTCGACCCATTGTTACCTCCAGGTCTTAGAAGGTCAACGAACTAAGGGCGCAACTGACTGATATCGCAGGATTCCTGAATTCGACAAGGGCGAATGGCGCATAACTATGTTTGAACTGTTACTTCGATCTCCAGCCCCACACTGGGAAAAACAACCCAATCGGTCGGCGAAACCTTCTGAATCAACGCTGGAGCGGTCTGCTTCATCGTGATCGGATCGAAGTAGAACGCTTTCAAATTAGAATTTTGATTCGCGAACCGCACCGGGCCGCCACCGGCCACGATCCAGGGAAGAGTGCCGGTCGCCGCGATCGACAAGTACTTCCCGTCGTCTTGCGTTGGCACCGAGATGAAGCCCGTCGGCTGCGCCGTTCCACCTCCCGAGATGAATAGGTGCTTCGACGACGGGATCGGAAGACCATCAGCCGAGACGATGCAGCTGAGCTTTCGTTCCCCCCACGGATCGCCCGACGTCTTGAACCGAACAAGATCCGTTTCGTAGGTGGTTTCTCGCCCACTGGTGAAGGTTTTGACCGGCGATGGGTCCAAGAACACGTATCGGCCCAAGTGCCGCGCTGCGGCCCGCATGGGCTCCTTCTCGGTGTATCGCTCGACGAATGGTCCCTCGGCCAGCATTCCTTTGTTTGAAGCGGAGAGGAACCAACAGATCGCGGACAGGCCTTCCGCCTTCGCCTTGGCCGCTAACCAGAGCTCGTTTTCGAATCGCAGCGGGTTTGGCCAAAGAGATCCCACCTCAAGGATTCCGCGCGGCTGCCCGGCGCCATACGCCCAGATGTCGGCGGTCTGCCAAGGCTGCTCAGCCCAAAGCGTCGCGTAGTACTTCGTGAGAGGATCGCCCTCGCGAGCGTCGTCACCGTAAAGGTGGGAACTCACGATCGGGAAAGTCGGCGTGATCTTCGACCAGTCGCCGGAGACGCCGGCATTCTTGAAGAGCGGGAAGGCACTCAGTTTCGCGTCAGACATTACGGACTTGATGTGGGTCACGAAGTCGGCATAGGTCGCAGGATCGCCCGACTCTTCGTTCAGTGGTTCCACCGCCAAAAGCGCCGGCGAATCGCCAACGGCCGCGGCGAAGGCCTTGATCCGTCGATCGATCTCGGCACGAGCTGAAACAGCGTCTTTGTCTGATCCGCCCTCAAGGGCTTTGCGCTGCAGGTACTGGAAGTCACCGAATGGCGAGGCGTCGGCCGAGGCCAGGGAGACGATGATGTAAACGCCGAACTTCTGCCCCGCGGAGAGCATGTACTTCATCGGCGCGTATCCTCGCGTCTTGATCAGCGGGTCGACGTGGTGAAGGCGCAGGAGGTTGTATCCTCGGGCGAAAATTTCGCCAACGATCTGGTCCGCTTCGGCCTGATTCGCCGGCATCGCGGCTTCATAGTTGAGCGTCGTGCCCCAAAGCTTGGTTGTTACGACCTGGCCAAGTTGACTCCCGACGACGGCCAGGCGCGAGGAGATCGGAGTCGGAGTTTTGTCGACCTGGTTTTCCGAGACCTGGGCACGACCGATTGTCACGAGAACAAGGGATACGATCATAGTGAGCGCCCTCATGGCATCACCGCCTTTGGGTAAGTCCCTTCGATTGCCCGGAAAACTTCCTCGGGTGTTTCGTTGACATAACGTCGCATGCCGTTCGGGAGGTCGATGATAGTGCCGCCGGGCGAGTTTTCATCCGATGGCTGAAAGGTCACGATGAACTCGGATTCGATGAACACCGGGGTGGGGGATTCGACACGCGAATGCGCGTCCGTGAACGTAAGGATCATGGGGTTCCTCCGGGCCGCTAGGTGCGGTCAGAAATAGAAAAGCCCGGCGAAGTGCCGGGCTTTCTCATGTGAATCTACTTTGAGCGCAGTAAGATCTGAACTAGGTGATTATATGTAAATCGCACGGTCGATATGTCGAGAACGATCCGCCCAAAAATCTACCGTTCGCGCTACCCGATCTGCTCTGCTAAAAACCGGTCTTTGCGTTAATCGTCAAACGATCATAGATTCATAATGAACCATGAGCGAACTAGAACCTAAGCATTGGGATGAATCGATTGTAAGCATCTGCCCTGCCGACAATTGGTATGCAATATTCAAAATTTACGATGCGTATCATGCCAAACGACTGGCTGTTTGGGCGGCTTGTCCGGGTTCTTCAAGCCCAATTCACGGAATTGTTGCTGATGACATGATCAGCGCGGTCTATGAGGAAGACGAATTCGTCCAATATCTGCATAAGGATGAATTGGCGGAATGGAGGAGCCAAGACAACAAGCCACTTACACCGTTTCCAAGATAGCTCGCTCAAAGGTGTCGCAACCTGATGTACTTTGGTTGCGTTAAAATCTGGAGATGTCGAACAGTGGCTGTTTCCTTGCGCTCGTCCAGTTGCCAGGATTGATATTAAAGGACATCGAGCGCAAGAAGAAATCGAAAAAGAGACCAAATCGCGACGTCGGCAATTCCAACCGTACGCGGCGGTCAAGGCGCTGACATCGCCTGAATTGGTCTCCCGCCATCACCCCGACCGCTTCTCAATCCCCTCTCCCATCTGCTCAAACCGCTCGAGGATCGCCGCACAGTTCTCCGGCGCCAGCTCCATCGCGTAGACGTTCCGCCCGGTGACGTGACCGGCGACCAAACGTCTAGGCGTTGGCAAAAATATTCGCAAACTCTTGCAAACTCCGATATACTCTAGGAAATAGAGTCTAGAAAATAGAGGTTCATGAAGAGTGCGTAACCCAAAGTGCGGAGAAACAGAAGAAATCATCATCAGGGCCCTTCTCAACATTGACAATGAGGGTAGCGGCGCTGATATTCAGCGTGAAATTGCACGTGTATTAGGGCGAGGCTTTACTCCTGGCAATTTTTATGGCACGGTAGATTCTTTGATCGATAAGGGCCTCATTGAAGTCAAGCAATACGAGTCGCCTTCGCCGAAGACGGGAAATCGGTCGGTAAGAATCCTCGAGGTATCCCCACGAGGAAAGGAGGCAGTAGTAGCCAAAGAGAGGATGCGCCGAAGCTTCGAAGCTAGCTATTCATTCTTTAGATCAGGAGGATTTCCTAGTGAGACGTAGCGATTCAGATGAGATGCGCAGGCATAGAATTGAGGCTACTGATGCAGTGAGGTCAATCCGTCGAACGAAGAGACTGGCTAAGCGTTTGATGTCAACAAATAGAGGCACTTGCTTTAGAGATGTAGTTCGTGCCCTCTGCAATCCGCAGTTGGAAACCTTACCGCACCCGGATTTGTTTCTGATCGCCGAGTTGTCTCAAGACTTATTGGAACTGATCAAGTCTGTCCCAACTGAAGCTCAGGTCGAATCAGATTGCCTAAGCCTTCTTGACACGATATCAACGGCATTAGCCGACGCCGGCATAGAGCCAGATTCCCCCCTCACCACCCGTTCTTGTATCCCCCGGTATATCGATTTTTTGACATACTTCATGGGCTCGGATTCACGTCGTGACTACCTGGCAAGCGAAGAGCCGATTTACCAAGAAATGCTTGGGAAGTTTAGCCGGACTTGGGTGAACGTTCGGTTCTCCCTCAAGATTGGAATGGTCGGACTTGAAGCATTTCTAATATGGATTCGAAAGCACTTGGTCGCGATAGTTTCAGAGTGGCTTACGGCTAGGGCCCGCAACATTTCGGATCATGGCCAACAGTAGTTAGGAGAATGGGTTCATTCGCTCGCTCATTGACAGGGCGTAACCTGGGTGGCTCTTTGCGTAATCTGAGTTAAGAACTCAAGGCCTAGTGAACCACCATTCAAGGAAACCTACTCAATGCAATCCTCTGTTTTTTAGTGGAAAAGCACGTGACTTTCGTCTAAAATATCCGCGTGTCAACGCAGCCGAAATTGTGCCCACAGTGCGGAACTGCTCAAGATGAATCTGCACCTAAGTGCTCCCGGTGCGGTCATGATTTCTCATCTCAGCCAATGCCTAGCAGCAAGCCCACAGTCTCAGTTAATTCAACGTCAAAATGGGACCTCCTCAATCGGTGGGGAGTGCTCTCAATACTAGCGGTTGTCGTGATCGGTGGTTGCTATCTCGCCTACTCTTTCGCGATTGGCCATCCCCTAGCCGGGACTTGGCTTGCATCGGAGAGCTTTGGAACCGACGGCAAGATGATCTTGAGAAAAGATGGCACCGGCGAATTTCAGTCAACAGCCGTGTCAAATGGAACGCCGACGAGCTTTCGACCCTTTAAATGGCACACAGAAGGATCGTTCCTGTTCTTTGATCCGCTAGAGGCTTCAGACTCTGCGCCAACCACCGCCCAGCCCTACCGAATGTACGATAGCAACCGCTACCTATCGGTTTCAGTCAATGGTCAAGCCTCCACCTGGAGAAGAGAGGAAAAGTAATCCCTATTCGATCGTAAGATTGCCCGCCAATCGCACGGGGATTTCCGGATTGTCCGTGATCCTGAGATAGACGTCATAGCGGCCTTTAGACAAAGTGACGGTGCCGGATGGGCCAACCAATATCTTCGCGTCGTAGGTTCCCGCAGAAGTGTCCCAGCTGCCTGCGAACCAGGTCGTCGGCGTCTTCCCTGGTGACACAAAGGCAAACTGCACGACGTCACCTGAAGGATCGAAGCTAACCATGTCTGGATTGGTAACGGTGACTCGAACGAACTCGAGTGACTGAGCAAGCATTTTCATTCTGAAGGTTCTCCAAAGCTCCAACCAGAAGCCGGACCAGAAGCCGCCCAGCTTGGAACTGGCGATGAAACGGACCAAGAGTTGAATGGTCGACCGCAAACCCAGGTGAGATCGCGTGAAGGAATTGAAGTCGGTCGCGCAAAATATCGCGGCGCGAAATAGCCGGGTGCAAAGTAGCTTGAATGAAACATCAGGTCACGTCCAGAACAACATTAGATCGGTTGCCGACGCTGTCAACGGTTGCCGAGATCCTCGTCTTGGACCCGTCTGTGCTTTTATATTCAATGTTCGTCGTCCCAGCACCCGTGTTGGTACCTGCAAGAGCTGATAGGCATGCCCGAAGCGCTTGGCGTACGGTAATTCCCGGATCCACTCCATTGGCGCCGTCGAGGATCGCCATGATGTCGTTTTGAAGTGCATCCACATCGGCACCAGTTGCGAGAGTGGCCGCCGCGATGGCCGTCGAGACTTGCGAGTACACCTCGGCCTGCGAGATGTCGTTCAGTCCATTCACTGAAGTTTGAAGCGTGTCCACCTTCCCATCGATCAATGAAGTGGTGCCGTCTATGGCTTCTACCGTGGCGAGCACTTCAACCATATCGACACCTTGCGCGGCAGTCTTCGCAGGATCGTACGCAGGAGTCAGGGCATAGCCGGTCTTGTCGTTGTTGGTGGCTACAGTGACGTTAAAACCAAAGGCAGACAAAGTGCGCGTCGCTGCTCCCCAGACCGCCGTCGCGATATCTGCGACTAGCGTCCCGAAGCCGGTCAGAGTTCGCGTGCCGACCGCCCAAATGTCCGCCGCTGAGTGGGAAGACCGTGAAGAAACAGTTGCATTCACATTCTCAACCCACTGTTCGCCTATGATCCAAAGCCCCGGTACGTGCCTCTGATCAACTGAGGTGTCTGTCGTCTTGAATAGAAACTTATAGTTCCCAGCATTGGGTGTTGAGCCAGAAGGCAAGACGTAGTCGTAAAAGCCTCCTCCTACTTCGGTGGAAGCCTGACCAGAGAGAATTAGACCACTTGAATCATAAACATCTACCGTCGGAGAAAGACCAGGCTTGGCGATGCCTCCCGATGTGTAGTGAGCAGTGACTCGAGCAGATTGATTCTTTTGAGTTAGCAATTAAAACACCTGCCAAATGCGATTGAGGTAGGCAAGCCATGGAGCTTGCTCAGCGAACGTCATCGTGCGATTAACCAAGATCAATCGTCCTAGTTGGACTTTGCCCGGGAGAATTCCGTTACGGTAGCCAAATAGCCTAGATCCGGTGTTGCTTGTCGGAGTTGTCGCATAGCTCGCCGAGAGGATGTAAGTCGACGCCGAGTTCGAAATGTTCTGCGGAATCGTGACCGATGATCCGTTGATACTTCCGTTTGCGGCTAGAGGCGGATCAGTTCCAAAGCGATTATTAGACTGAGTCGCATAGGAGTTGTAAGTGGCAAAACCATACGCTATGTTGCCGGAATCTCCAGATGTCCATACTGTATCGAGCGTGTTCGAAGGTCCCGGAAACGATGTCCTAATTACACGAACCACGGCAAACATCGTCAGTTTTGAAGAGTTGCAGATCGTGGAGGCGTAATCGAGATAGTCGTTAGAGCCATCTCCCTCCGCCATCCCGAGACCGTTTTGGACGTTCGCTCGCCAAAGCGGTTTAAGGGACGCAGAGCTCTGATCGTGGTGGTAGCCAAATGGCCCCTGATCGCGAATTCGTCCGATGACTTGATTTGCGCCAGTGGCGTTGACCTGTCCAGGCTCTTGCCAAATGAGCCCTGACGTAGCGCCGGAGAAGTCAACATCAAGAAGGTAATCGGGGTCCTTTGATGGGTCGAATCTTCCTGAAGCGACCGCCAAAGGCCCGAGCTGTCCAAAGAGAGGCGTGAGCATTCTAACCCGCGACGCGCTGGATAACAGACTCGCGCTCTTGGGTCGCAACGGCGCCACCATCGGCAAACGCGACCAAATCGAAGGCTACGCCAATGTCGATCAGAAAGTCGTTTCGACTCACCCCGCCGCTTTCTTGTATGAAGCCTTCGCTGTCGTCAAGGGCTTGCAAGGAAGGGTCATTCGAGTTAAGCGCCATTCCAGCGCCATAGTCGCCTCCGTTGTTAGCCACGTGATACGCCTTGAGCTCTCGCGCAAGAATGATGGTTTGCCGAAGCTGTTGAGAAAATGCCTTTGCTTTTGCAGCGGCAACTTGCACGCGCGATTTTTGAACTGCCATTGAAATCTCCTTAAAGTGGTTCCTCGAACCATTCCCGTCCGTCGTCAGTGGAACGGAACCGCCGGCGTTCACCGTCGACCATCCCAATCATGTCTATAAAATGAGTCGCGTCTTCGACGATCTCGACGTCGAATGAGGCGTCGTCAAATTCGATGCCCCCAATCCCGTCTTCATCAACTGGAAAAGTGCCTTGAGACACTTGTTTCCCGCTGAAGATCTCGACGCGAACCTTCTGGTCTTCGGACATCACGAAGAAGAGGTCCTCATGAGTTCGTCCGTTATGTCGTTCTCTGGCGTGAAGCACGTTGGTGTAAAGCGGATCACCGCTGGAAGGAAGGGAGATCCATTCGTCCCCGAAGTCGTGAGATATCCGGCGATAGAGCTCGCCATCTTTGATCGCGATGGCAGAGAAGTATCCTTCGTCAGAGTTGAACTCAAGCCGCTGACCACGCCAGCCTGGTCCTTCCTCAATCACCCGTTCGCGAAGCGCGGACGAGTCCGCCCTCCATCTCGTTTCGATGAGCCAGTTCCCGTCGACGTCGGCCCACGAGACCATGTATCCGGGATGGGAACTGCGTAGGGCAATCCCACCCTTTCCAGGCTCGATGAGCGGCACCGAGCCAAGCCAATAGACCGCACCAAATGACAGCGATTCATTGAGTTTCGCGTATTGGATCGATCCCGCTTGAGAAGGATCAGAGTATCGAAAGTGCAGAGCGTCACGATTGAGAGCCGCTCCTTCGGACGGAGATTTGTTCCCCCATTCCAGCGGCGAATACGCTGGCGGAAAGTGCCAATCGATGACCTGGAAACCGTAGCCGTTGTTGTTCTTGCAGTCGATCGTCAGATCCTGAGCGAACGATCCGTCGAAGGTCTCGCGCTTGATCTTTGCCGTCGCCGGTTTCGGTGTGGAAACAGCCAGGCCGTTCCCCCAAACCATCGACGCATGAAACATTGGCCCATCCCCCCACACGCCGGCGCGATCGCATCCAAAGAAGCCGGCGAAGAGGCCTTGGCCGATGAAATAGCTGTATTCAAGATCGAGGCCATCAGCCACGATGTCGACTTCGGGATAGAGCGTCCCATCGCGACGAATCGCCGGCTGATTGATGAGCACGGGGGTGAGATTGTCGACCCCCGTCGTGACGAACGGCGACGCCGTATCTGGCCAAGGCGTGAGACCTATTGGAAAGGTCGACCGGAAAGCGTCCAATCCGTCCACTTCGCCATAGATTTGATACTGAGCGTTGCCAGTTCCAAGGAAGTAGGGATTGTAGGTATCACCCGTCAGCGCAAACGGATCGTACGCATATCGCGGGCTCGATTGCCGCGCCTTCGCCTGATATCGGACTTCGCCGCCCCATTCGCTCAGCGTGATCGTGTTGTCCGCGAAAACAACGTAAACGCCGGATACAGACCAGATGCCGCCGAAGCGACCACTGGAATAGAAACTAGGATGCGCCGCCTCGACATTCTGTCTATCCAGGCGGGCGAATTCCTTCGCTGGTGTCCAGGTTGGATAAGGAGTCGGCGCACCGTAGAAAATCCTTTCGGGATTCGCCGTATCAATCCAAACCTTGTTCGTGCCCTCTTTTACCGAGACTTTGTATCCTTTCCTGAAAACGAGAATCCCAACCGGTTGGTCAAGCCATATTTCAATGACTCCCGCTTTTTCTGCTGTACACGTCACCGAGAGATATCGATAAGGATGGACTGTCCCGAAGGTAGAGCCAGAGAGGCGTGAGAAAAACACCGCCGACTGTGGGCCATTGACCAGAGTGTTTCCACTGATTGAGTATCCGGGCGCCGCGTAGTTGATCTGCCAAACTCGGCCGGGCGCACCTGGCTGCCTTGGCCAAGGCAAGCGTTGCTTCAGCTTGATGTTGCGGAGCGTAAATTCTGCATTCGCGTTTCTCGGTGGAGAGAGCGGAACAGGCACATTCTTAGCGCGAGAGTCTGGCCGCACCAATGGAAGCAAAGGCACCTTTGTTGGAGTTTCCCCTCCATTGGCCGCGTAGACGCTCAGCCACGCGTTACCCGCGCCTTTCCACCTCTGGATGGGGGTTCCACCTGTGGCGGAAGCTCCGTTCAATCCACGAGCGTCGATCATGACGCCACCGAGTGGATACTTCAAGTTTGACACCGGCGGATTGCCGTATTTCGTTCGATTGATGCCTGCGGCGGTGAGTCGTCCGTAGTATTCAATCCACTGAAACGACTCACTGACCGTGGCTTCAAAACTGCCTGTTTTTTCCTCAACGACAGCGGGGTTACCCCCTCCGAATATGCTTTGCAGGAAGAGAACTGGCTTGCTTACTTCGTTGCCATCCAGATCCTTGAGGTGAAACTTTACCGAGTACTGCCAAGGAGACCACCACTGTTTGGAGATGAACGCAGACACTCCATCGCCGGGGTTATCTGTTGGCGGACCTTGTTCAAGAACCGTCATGATCTTGCCAGGCTCGCTCCTATAGGATGCCTTTCGGCCGGGAGTGAGAGGCGATTCTTGCTCGTCCTCGATCACAAACGCGTCGTTAGCCTGCCCCCAATAGGAGTACTCGACGACATCTGTTTCCGAATAGCTGTAATAAACAATATTTGGAGACGGATTGACCCCAATGGTGCTCCCGCCGCCAATGATCTGGATCAGCCCCGGAACGGTCCGTATGACGTTGTCGCCATATCCCCAATCACCGACCTTCGTCCAAGACCCGGCGGGAGAAGAAAGCGTATAGGTCACTTTCCACCGCCTTGGCGCCGGAAGATACGGCTGACCCGCGGACGCTGTGGTGTAGTCAGTCGAAAGCGCGCAACCCGGACCGCCTACCGACTGCCACAGGCCGCCAAAGACCTGCCCCGCAGATCCCGCGCCACCCTCGGCCGGGTCGACAGTTGCTACCCAAGTCTCTCGATATTCGATGAAACCCGCCCCACGAAACTCAAGTGTTGGTTGATCCGAAAACCAAGGCAGACCACCCGGGGGCAGGTAGAACGGATTGAGCGTTTGAGCAGGCGCTCGGAGATTTTCGAGGCCAGTCACCGTGTCGAGATAGGCTGCAGTGAAGTCCTGCCGATGACGATATTCGAAGACCGTTACTTCCATCAGTCCTCGATGTCAGCAGGAAAGTCGTACCCCCGCAATTGCGGCAAGGAACCATTCGGGCTTTGCGGATTCCATATGGTCCCATCAGCGTTATAGAGAATCCCCTTGGCTCCCTGTAGCCCGTTTTCTGACGCAGAGAAAATGGCGGAGAACTTCTCACCAAATCCATTTTGTCGGTTCGAATACATCCGCAGACCTTCTTGAATATCTCTAAGATCCCTTCCAATCATGGCTACCTCGGGGGATGTGCATCAGGGCGAAACTTTGTGGCGCTGTAGTTCGCCCGCTTGTTTCGATCATTTGTCCAACTTGGTTCGACCTCGTCTATCAGCCACAACTCACCATCGATGTAAATGGGATCCCACTTTCGAAGTCGATATGTGAATTGATCACCCCAATCAGCATCAAAGTGTCGCCACTGATATCCGAAGCAAAGATCTTCGTATGCACGCCTTCCAATCCACTCGAACGCGTCTCGACTTGGACAATTGGGGAGCGGAATAACTTTTATGTGTTGTTGGCCCATGTAGTCCGGATGTTTCACGTCGGGATTCAGGTTCTCCGGGTTTCTGAACCCACGAGGATTGCTCCAGACTCTCGAAACAGTGTCCTTCCCAATCAAGCTGAAGGACTCGGCGTAATTGATGTCAGACTGATTCACTTCGCCTTTGTAAACGATATCGGACAAGAGCTTTTGAGGAATATCCGCGAAAAGATCTGCGTTCGTGGTAAGGACAAGGGTCGTAAAACTTGGCGGGCGCGGTCTCCGTTTCAAATTCGAGTGCTTATATCGAGGAACTCCCTCATACTTGGGATCTTCACCCGCTGCGCGATAGGAAGCATCATCTTTAAAGAATGCGGCTTTGGGACGAGTCGCAAGCGTTTGCTCTGGAGTTGGCCTCTTGTAAACATGCCATGCATGGTCTCCTAAATCCCATACCCAGTGCCAACCGAGGATGTTTTTGATCAAATCATTCACGAACTGATAAAGAGGCGTGACCGGATCAACGTACCAAATGTCGTCTTTCTTATTGGCGCCTTCCTTTTGGCCGCCTTTTGGTCCTCCGCCATCGCCCTCGGCCCAGAGCCTGAAATTCCACCGGCTGGCATCGGTCCACTCACCTTGGTAGTAAACAGGGTCAAATACGATCTGTGATGATGGATCGTAACCTACAGCTTCGCCACAACGCCGGACGGCATCTTGCCACTTCCATGGTCTCTTTACCTTTGCTGAATCGAAAGGGTCTTGTGTGAAGTTCAGCCCTAAAACATGACCACGGAGAAACCTATCGGCCTGACCAACACAATCGAATACAAGTTTCTCAGGTCCTGAAGTCGGCGCTTCTCCGACTTCGTTTTGCAAAGCAAATCCCTCAAAATAAGTGATCCCCGATTCATCGTCGAACAGTCTGCATGCGGCATAGCTTCGCTCTATGTAATCAGATGCTTGGCCACGCGAATTGTCTACTGAGACTGTTAGTCGGGACCGCTCGGGGCTATCACCTTGGTAGATTCTCTGGCCAAGCGTTTTAAATGAGTGTGGAATTGTGCTCGATGATTCAAAGATTGGTGCCTTGTCAATTCCATATCCATAGAACTCAGGCGACTTACTAGATGTTTTTAGGGTGCCTGATCCTCCAACAAGGTCATTAGCACCTACCATCGCGCATCGTAACGCAGGGCATTGCTGACCATTGTTGCTTTCGAATGGCGCTAGCGTTGCCTGACTAAACAAAGCTCCATCGAAGAAGCCGTAGGAGATGTTCCCTCCATTTAGGTCATGCAGGGTGTGGTAGTAAATCTGATTAGTCGGAACGAAACCTAGGTCTTGACCCTTGTCCCAGAAAATAGCAGGGGCCGTGACTCCCGAGAAGAAAGCTAATCGAGATACTTGAATGAAAGCCTTATACTCCCGACTGATTCGAAGTGTCCACGGTCCAGCTTTCGTGATGACCGGCTCACCGTTCGGTAGCTTATGTAAACTACCACTGAACCTATATGAACCACCAATTCCAGCACCTTTCTTCGCCTTCCATAAATACAGTTCTTTTGCCCAATCTCGAATATCTCGATCTATGTAATCCACATGGAAGTCGATTACTCGGCCAGCGTGTGGAAAAATGAGGATGCGATAGACAGATCCAAACCCTTGACTGTGCCAAGCTGGATGCCACTTAAAACTATACAAGTAAGCATAGGTTTGAAAGTTCTCAGTTCTCCAGAGATGAGCATCACCAGTTGAGTCGACTACTAGAGCGCAATCGCCAAAGTAAAACGTGAACATCTCAGGACGCGCACTTGTTGAACGCCCCTCAAACCGAAATCTAAGTTGATATCCAGTGTTCTCCGGGAATGACTGCACGCTTTGTAGTGCGTTTACTCCTAAGGAGGCCTTTGCGTTCTCCAGCTTTGAAAGCGTCGGTACTTTCACTCCTCCAGGGTGGTCTTGCTGATTTGCTAGAGCGTCTTTTCCAGGTCCGGCATAATTTTTCTTCTTGATGATTGAATGAAAGAAGTAGTCGCTTTGATTATCTCTTCCCTCCGGGACCTCAGTCCACCAATCCGCATCGTAAAGACAGTCTGAAAGTCGAAACTTCAAATAGTCGTATGTCTTTTCTCCCGAGAAATCAGGTGTAAGATTGATGGGGTAGAGCGTTATGGATTCTGAGCTTGGCCAATATTTGACCCTATACTTGTCATTGTGGCGAGACAAGCTTGCTGCCGTTCGCTGATAGGTGATTCCGCGCTCCTTTAAGTAGAGTTGCGGAGTATCAAGTTCAAGTTTAGTTCCCATGAGGCATTAAAAAAGGCCGCGTTGATGCGGCCCAAGATTAGATGATTCTGATTGAAATGCTTTTAAGGCTGTCGCCTACGTTGCTTACTCTCCAATATCCATCGGTAATGTCGGCACTATAACTCCTTCTTTTGCAAGGAGTTCGAAGATTTTGAGTTTGCCTTTGCCAGTGATGAGAGTAAGGCCGCTAGACATCGACTCGCCAGATTTAGGATGCGAATAAGTTGTCGCAATCCTGCGGAACCATCCTTGATCCAAATACTTCTGATAAGGCGCGTTGTGGTCTTTTCCACCACCAATAATCAACTTTCGGGAGCGGAGCCACTTATAGAAACGAATCTCTCCCCACTGGAATTCCTTCGCCACTTCTGCGACCGTTTGAGCGTTTACCGCCTCGTGAACACGCTCGGCGAACTGTGCTTTGGGGATAAGTTCACGATTCCTCTTGGAAAGCGCGGCATTCTTGGACTCAAGCTCCCGCTTTTCCACAATCTGTGCCAAAAGCGTCCGAATGGCCGACTCATAGTCTTGGGGCACCGGCGGAAGCGACGTTTCTGCCCTATGAGTTTGAATCGCAAAGTAGGACTGGGCCAGAGCTACTTGAGACTTTCTCGGATCACCGTTCATCGCGACCAAATAGCAGGCGTATCGCGAGAGGTGGAAGTCGTCAACCTCCAGGGTAATCGGACCGTACTGGTTCCTACTAATCTGGGTTTTGCCGGCGCTGGCAAAATGCTCCGATGTGCTAAATCCAAGGTTCGCACACGATATTTCTGCCCGCTCACTGATGCTCCTAGACGATGACGAAAAGGGTGTAACTATTTGTAACACCCTTGGTGGCCCCCAAGGGGTGTAAAAAACGTTTACACCCCCACCACGAGCGGAACACAAGAGATCGCCTTCATCGCTTCCAAAGAGCATTTTCGAGGAGCCTCGAAAATGGGGCCATTGAAAACCTTGAATGCTCTGATGAATTTAACCAGCGCAATTTTGCGCCCGTTACCTACACAGACGCCCTTTGGCTCTGCGCCTTTCCCACCCGTGATCACTTTGCCGGCGCTGGCAAAGTGATCAAAAGTGAGAGCGCTTTTCAAGCGACTTGCCGAATCATCCGTTCGGCGAGGTTTCGGAGAATCGGGAGATCGTTGATCGAATCGATGTAGGCGATCTTTGAGCCCATCCTCGCCCGCACGGTTTCAAGTTCGAGATTGATGCCTCGAAGGCGTGAGTATTCGTCATAGAGCCGGTGGTAGGCGTCCTGGTAGTCAATCCCCGTGATTCGCGCATAGCGACCAATGAGGTCCATGACCTTCTTTCGCATGCCAAAAGCAGTCGGTGATTCAATTTCATCTCCTGCAACAGGCTCTACAACCTTTAGGCGATAAACGGCAGGATTGCCAATCCCAGCGATTGCGTGGTCACCGGTTCCACGCTGAACGTCCAGTTTGTCAATCAGTGACGTGACGGACCCGGTCAGAGAGATCATCGATTTCATCATCTCTACGAGCAGTTCGTTGGACGGTGCCGCTGGTTGTGGCGAGATACTGTAGCTCCCGGTTTTGCGGATCTGGGGGAGCACTTCACTATAGACCCAATCCATAAACCTCTTGGCCTCGGGCTTTGAGGATCTTGCGACCATCGCGTATAGGTTTCGTTCGTTGATAAACAGTATTTCCTGCTCACCGCTGGAAGTGGGGGTGATAAATTTCATCACCCCCCTTGGGTCACACCATTCGGACCTTGTGAAGTTTGTTGGACGCTCCATCTCCAGGATGGCGCCGACATCCGCCAGGCAGAACCATGGCTCGTCGTCTACAATGTTGGTGCGTACGGGCTTTTCACCGTACGTGAACGCTTGAAGAAGGGTGTTCTCTTTCATGTTTCTCCTCAGCGTGGAGATTTAGGGGCTCGGGCCGCTGATACCGCGAGCCCCGGATATTGCCCCCTCCTGTTGCAACCAGGATTAACGGGGGCAAACTGTTTTACGCAGCCATCTCCCCGACCGCGCGGGACAGGCGAACATGGATCATCTGGTAGATCTTGTCGCCGTAACCTTCATGGATTGCGAAGGCAACGGTCGATCCTAACCATCCAGAGTTCTTCTTTCTCACCGTAATCCGCACCCCAAACCGAAACTCCAGTTCGTTGTAGATGCTTGCGAAGAGCGCGCCGGGACTACATCCCGTGAGTTGACAATAGGCTCTCGCTACGCGATTGATGGCGGATGAGTTCGTGAACCCCGGAAGGACGCCTAGCGGTTCGGGGAGATCACGCAACTCTGATCGGGCGAGTTCAGCATTTTTCTCAAGTCTGTCAAGCCGAGCGTCATAGATCTCGAACCGATCAAGAATTCCAAGTTCAGTGTTGCTGGTGATCGAGAGAGAGTACGCACCTGTCTTGCGAATACTGGGTAGGACCTCGTGAGTTATCCACCGCTTGAAGCGTTTCGCTTCTGGCTTCCTCGATCGAAGGATTAGGGAATAGAGTCCAGCTTCGTTGACAGTTTGGAGTTCCTGCGGCCCCCCAAGGGTCGTCACAATATGACGCCCCTTTTCATCATCATCCAGTGATGCCAGAGACCTGTGCGGCTGAGCGATCCCAAGCGCTTCGCACACGTCTTTGGCAATCCACTGTGGTTCGCCATTGGATAGAATGAGTCGCACTTCCCGCGACTCGAATGTAAGAATGGATGTCTCCATTTGGTATTTCCTTGAGCGGGAAATAGGGGTTGGGTTGCTCAAATCCACAACCCCTTATGCCCGGCCTGGAGAACTTGCAGGGACCCAGGCGGGCAAACTGTTTTGTAAGGTTTCCTAAGCGATTCGCTTGGAGGACTTGTCGAGGATCGGATGGAGAGCATCGGCCTGAAGAACTCTTTGGTCCTTCTTGATCGTTCGCTCGCCCTCATCCTCAAGGGCCGTGAAGGCTAGGTAGTTGTGCTCGAACAGGTCGGCGAGTTGCGCATCACCGCAAGCACGGAAGAGACGGCATTTGGTTTGCCGGTACCAGACTTGCTGCTCTTCGTCGATGGAGTTCCACAGAGGGTCGTTTGCTTCCTCGAACTCTAGATCACCAAGTTCATTCGACCTCGCATCCCATCGCGTCTCAATGTCCTTGATTACGGGATCGGTGTCGAGCTCTTCATTGAGCAAGTTGAGCACTACTCGGTAAACCAGGTAGCAATACTCGGGATAGGTGATTTGCCCCGCCTCGCGGGACTTGGCAAGTAGTCCAACCGCCTTCGGATCTGGACTCTGAATCAGTTCAGCATAGATAACTGCGAAAGATCGGGATAGTACACTTATCATCGTCGGTGGGCCTCCAACGCCCTTCGGCCACGGTCCCGGCTGTTGACGCAGCGCGGGGCCATTTGCTTTATAGTTATTTTACAGGAAAAACTCAGGAATACAAGAGCCTTTGAGAAAATCCTGTAAAATAACTACATGCCAGGTGGCAGACCCAAGAAGCAGGGCCCATTGCGGTCCCCAGTTTATTTCTCCCTTGACCCAAATACGGTCAAGCGTCTGGATGATGCATCCAAGACGTTGGGTCGGAAGAAGTCTCAGATCGTCGAAACGGCGGTTACCGAGTATCTCGACCGGGTTGAAACAGAAAAGCCCCAGAGCTAATCTCTGAGGCTTTCAATTCGTGCGGGCGAGAACCTCTTAGAACAGACCGGGAATCTTTTGCCTACTTTCAGGTTGTTGCAGCGCCTACGACTGCAATTGCGGGTTGAGGCGGGACGGTTCCCCGAAGCATAGGTTCATTGGGATCGTTTGCGACGCGTTCGCCATCTTTAGTCAGCAAATCAATCAATTCCTTTGCTTCCTTAACAGCCTTTTGAGGATCATCTTGGATTGGCTTGCCGAGTTCATAGTCGGCTCTGATCCGCTTTTTATGGAGACCCCTGCCTCTTGAGCCAATATCCTTGGTATTGAGGTCGGCAGAATACCAATTCCATAAAGCTTTGTGAGACGAAACTTTGGGAGGCTTTTTGTAACCCCTCTTTTTCGCCCACGCAAGAGCGGCGTGATAACACGAGTAATAGGAGTGCCTGATAGCATCCCGGGCGAAGAGCTCATAGCTGTCTTCGCCCGGAGTCGCATGGATCGCAAGGGCTTCTGCCCATCCGAGAATATCTGGAAACTTAAGCGGCATTGGGCTCAACCACACAGAAGATTAATTCGTCTTCGATGTGGCGAGCGGATTCTGGCATTCTGAACTTCACGATATCGTCCAACTTCTTTCTGGCTTCTGATCCGCTGATCTTAGCCTCAATATCGACAGACAATTCTGGTTCATCTTCAGAATCCGGGTCGGAAAATGCCTCAAACGAGACCTTTTTGACCCAATCCTCGTTCATTAGCAGCGTGATCAAATCCTTGGCCGCTGCCTGAAACTCGGGGCGCTCTCGGAGAAGGGCAAGAGTATCTTCAGAGGGGGTCATAAGAATGGACTCCTGAAAACCGTTGCTTAAAGCTTCGGTTTCGGAGCGCTTCTTCATCAGGTCAATTGCGACCCTCTTTTCCTCCAACGTGCAAGTGCTCATCATTCCTCCGTTCTTTACGTGCGCACACGAACTTCTCTCATCAAAAACTTGATGGATTATATACTCAAATGACGATTCGTAAACAATGTAGGTTCATTCTGAACTAGGCCCAGAAGCGCAATGATGCCGAGAACCAGGAGCTATGTCGTGTTACACTGAATTCCAATGGCAAAAGTCATGGCCCTTAAACCATGCCCGTTTTGTGGTGGCAACCTTCCTGAGCACTCACAATCGTGTGTGCATTGCGGGAGGTCTTTACAAATATCTTCTCAAACGGAAGAATGGCCCGACTGGCTTTTGAAATTGAACTCGCTGCTAACCAGCGAACGGTCTCCAATCTCGATTTCTCAGCTTTCAAAGACCGAATTACGAAGTGCGTTCGACGACGGATTGACGCCCGAAGAGTTTGCCAACTCACCTAGAATTTTCGTTCAGAAAGAGAATCCTGAACCTGTGGCCACTCCGGTTCCTCGCCAGAGCTATGAGTGGTCCAAAGCTCCCCCATATTCTTGGAAGCAGCCGCAAGAAAGGCCCGACTGGTGGTCATGGCGTTTTGTAATCATCGCCACAGGAATCATGCTGGCCGTCATGACGATTACAGGCATCATTGGCATTGTGCAGACTCAAAGATTGCAGCAAGAGATTATTCAAAGATCTAACCGATAGCGCCTAGGTTCATCTCTCGCGCCAAGCGACCGATCCCTAGTTGGCTTAGGTGACTTGGCATTCCGTGCCCTTTTAGATCATCGAATCTATCGCCCATTCGATTGACTGCGGAAGTGAATTTGTCGGCAGCGTTGTCGATCTTTTCCGCCGCTGATTTCATTGGTTCAGACTTCTGATCACCAGAGTCCATTAGCTTAGATAATCCATACATCGCGCCACCAACTATCGCTCCACCCATGAAGATTCTGCCAAGAGCAGATAAGTCTCCGGCCATGAATTCGGCTATGGCTGTCTTCACTCCAAGGTCTAATGCCGCAGCGGCTGCCATTCGAAAAGCTGCTTGAAGTTTTCCGACAACTCCAACAACAAGAGCGACCGCGCCGCCAAAAGCGGTCATCGCCACGATCCAATTCGGGACGCCTCCGAGAATGTCGTTCAGATTGCCCCACCAATTCGCGAACAGCGTCAGCAACTCGACACCCATAGTAAGGACTGGAAGTAGTTGCTCAGCAATCGGATAGATCACTCGTTGAAGAAGAGTCTCGCCCGCCATGTCACTGGCAAACGAGAACCTTTGGATAGCCTGGCTTGCCCCCGTATCGTAACTATCCGCCAGTTCCGTTACTGCTCGGCGTTGGTCGCTCGTGAGGCGAAGAAGCGGAAGCAACGACTCGGCGCCTTTTTCACCGAAGATCTCCGCCATGATCTGTGTCTTTCGGAGGCCGTCTTTCATCGTGCCAAGCCGTTCCGCGACCTGATTAAAGATGTCCAGGCCCGATGCGTTGGGATTTGGCATGATCCCCAACCGTGAAAGTCCGGCTTGCCCCTGTGCGGTGAAGACCGACCTCGAGGGTCTGGCAAGATCCTTAACGACCGAAGCATCAAGTCCGGTGACTCGCCCAAGGACGACAGCTCTCGCTGAGTCCTTAAGCGATGACCCCGTCAACTGCGATAGATTCATCACCTTCGTCGCAAAGTCGACATACGAGTCGGTCATCTTTGTGATGGCGAAGGCGACGATCGTGAACGCGCCAGCGAGCTTCGCCGCCCCCTTCAGGTTCTCGTTGATTACGTCTCGTGCGGCGACACGTGCCTCTTCGTAAGCTTGCTTCATCTCCTTGGCGCCAGAGGTCGTGTGAAACCTGTTCATCGCCGCCGCATAGCGTTCTTGCGCTGTGGACAGCTTGTTGAACGCTCCAAGGACCTGGTCTGCGCCAGTGGCCAGGAAGACGGTGACAAGTCGATCTGCGTGTGTCATGCGAAGGGTAGCCTCGACGCTTTAATGCGTTGGTGATGAAGAACGAGACGGAACGCCTCTCGGCGAGTTAAGCCCTTGAGGGCACGACGGGGGATGTTGCCAAGTAGATCTAAGCAGGCTTCTTCGATCGCGACCGAGATGTCGTCCGCTTCGATCCTTTTTTTTCGGAGGCCATTTCCCCTTGAATGGTCGCAGCATCCATCGAGGTTTCTTGCGCTAGCCACTTGAAGATTTCCTCCATCTTGGCAACGCCAACCTTACGCCCGAACATCGCCCATTCGTCGATCGACAATTTGGGCACCGCAACTTTAGCAAGAAGCGCAAGGGAGGCCAAGTAGATAGGATTTCTGACGGTGAAAGCTTCGCCAACCGGTGGCTGAACCTTGAGGGGTTCTTTCTTCAAAATGAATTCGCTGGACTGGCTGGAATACTCGTAGAAGTGGTCAGCCTCATCCATCACGTTCGGGTCCAACGTGATCGGCCATTCACGTCCGTTAGCAACGAAGACCTTCGAGACAACGGGACGTTGTGGAAGCTCGGTGGCGGCGAGGATATCTCCCAATCCCCAAGGGTTCGGAGTTGTTTGATTCTCTTCCATAATTATGCGTACACGATGCTGTCGCCGTTGAAGACCCCGCCAACGTAGGGGCCAACATTCTCGATGTCAAGAGACTCCGAAGCAGCTTCTTTATTGCGTTCGTAGGAAGCCTCCGAGATACCTCCAATGAGATATATCGTCCCACCACCTTGGACTTCCGTGAACTGGATGTAAATATAGTCATCATTGATGCCGAGAGCCAAAGCAGTCGAACCACCCGTCCGAACGACATTTGAGAGATTGGCTTTCCAGTCATATGTGGTCCGCCGTTTCTCTTTGATCTGACCAGACGATGGAGTGACATCCACCCAATCGTTGGAGATGGTGACTTTGATGTCCTTCCATACACCATAAAAACTGATTTGATTTCCAAAGACAAACGAGCCGTTTGCCAAGTCGTCACCGCCGGATTGGACGAGGTACACGTAGGCATCACGGCCAACAAGAACTTTGCTCATGATTAGGATCTCCTATTTGCTGTAAGCGCGGCGTTGTGCCTCGCGGAATCGGTTGAAGAACTTCTGATCTTCGACTCGGTGAATGGCCTCGATAATGGGTCGATGCCGCATCTTGTCCGTCCCTTCCATGGCCTTGGAGTAAGGCGCATCGTTCCAAAGCACGACGATCATGCGGTGAGGTGTGAAGGCTCCCGAGCTTCGCCAAGAGCTATCGAATAGACCTTCTTGCTTGTTGATGATGGCGAGGTTTCCGCCGTTTGGCACTGGCCCGCGAGGACCTCGCCAGTTCGACCTTCCATACCCGTACGGGTGATTGAGACCAGGTGGCGGTTTCGATAACTCTGCTGTGCTGGTGGTACCGTGACTGAATGAGTGAGCCGCAAACTCCACGCTGCCTCTTGAGGCAAGAGTGGCCCGCTGAAGCTCTTTTTTGAGTGCGATCGCCCGTTCGCGATTGATCTTCGCCAAAGCGGCTGCGTTCGTCCTCATGTCCTCATCTCGGCGCCCAGAAGAAACACTTCCGCACCGTTCACGTGTAGGCCCTTTAGGTAGTCGTTCGCAACCTGGCGGGCTCGATCAAACATCCAATCGAGAAGCTCTTTTAGCCTTGGGTCAAGAACCTTTGGCCCATCCCAATGCATACAGCAACTTCCCGCTTGGTCAAACGAGAACGCCGCAAGATGCGATCTCGCCAAGTCATCGTTGAGACGAGTAGTAACTCGAAAGTCATAGTCGGTTTCCGAGAGAGACTTGACCAAGACAATCGGGGTAGCAAACATCGCCGCCCGAGCATTCGCGCGTTCAATTTGAGGGGTGAGAATCATAGGACAAGGGAATCCTCGATGTAACACTCGATCGAGAGGACCGAGATGGTTATCTCGCGTTGTTTGTGTTGGGACGCAAACCGCTGCTGATACTCGTTTCGGCGATCATATGGCGTACTGACGACTCGTGTCTCGTAGGCACTGGCCTCCGGCGTCTCGCCAAACATCTGATAGTCGGCAAGGATCCGCTGCTGAAGCGCAAAGAGCTCCTCGCGTTGTCTTTGGGCGTTATCGATGCCAGCCAGAGTCTTCCGAACGATGACGATGTCGACCGGCACGACATGCGCCACATCTTGAACGGCGAGATCAATTTCCGAAGGCGACTTCGCGACGATCACCGCGTAGTCGAGCTTTAGCTCTTCGCCGACCGTACCGTCAGGCAGGGCCTCTGGAATCCCAGTCAGTCCGGGAAAGACCGACTTGATGTTGTATCGAATCGCGGGTATCAAGCCGCGGTGGTTGCTTCTGCTGACTACCGCAAGTCCTTGACCATTGCGGAACTCTACGGAGTTCACGTGCGCGACCGCTTCGACTCCGCCAAGTTGATGACCCATCGAGAATCCAATGGTCTCGATGTTGTTTCTCGTCTCCGAGGCAGTCAAAGAATGCGCTTGAGCAAATGTCGCCTGGGACACGAGCTTTGCCAGGTCAATGACGCCCACGCCATGGGCATTCCGCACCGATCCACTCGCCGGCGTGATGATGACGTCGGCAGGTGATAGGAATTGACCGCCATGGCGGACGGAAATCGTCTCCGTGACCGTGAAACCGGTGTCTAGGCTGAATTGTCCGCCATTCTTGAATGAGACTGCATCAACGACCGAAATAGGCGCGGTGAGCGTAAACCGCCCGCCGTGCTTTAGGATCGGAGTCTCAACTGCTCGGATGAGATCTGCCGAGCCTAGCCTATGAGCATTGCTGAACGACGCTGATGTGATCCAAGCCCCGGCCTCAGATTGTTCAACACGCTGAGCGTTTTGAAATTCAACGGTGTCAGTGATCTCGATCGACGACGATCCACCGAATATTTGTCCGTTCTTAAAGGAAGGCGTTTCCGTGGTCGCAATGGACGAAGAACTTGCAAACCGATGTCCCTGCAGGAAGGATAGAAACTCGTAAGCAATGCTCCCGCCAGGCGTATAGGCGCTGATTGCTACCAACCGCTGAGCGTTCTTAAAAGCCAGACTCTCGGAGATTGCAATGCTTGAGTTGTTTGCCCAGCCGATTCCGTTGTTGAAGGATACGGTTTCAGTTCCGCTTACTGGCGGTGGACCTTCGATCGAGAAGAACTGTGCGTTACCAAACGACACAGTTTCTTCATAAAATCCTGGAGTCGAAAGAGAGTCGGTCGCGGTGAAGGCTTGTGCGTTGCTAAACGATATGTTTTCCGCTGATCCACCGGATGCGGTTACACGCGGAATCTTGGAATAGGCAGTAAGAGCAAAGCCGCCATAGATGAGTTTGAAGTCGAATGTGTCGCCAGGCGAGACGTCCGCACTCCGTAGTTGAAAACAAAACTCAACCTCATTGTCGGAGCCCGGCGCCATAAACACCGAACTCGAAACGCCCGTTGTTTCCCACGCGCCTACCGACGCAAAGGTGTTTGATCCATATTGAGTGAGTTGGCGAGTGATCGTGTCGCCATCCGCAAAGTGTGACGACAAGCTCGCGCGAACGTTCGTCGATGCGCCCGTTACGTTGTTGTAAGAACCTCCGTTCTTGGAATACTGAAGTTGAACGACGCCAGGCGGCGGGCTGATGCCAGCTCCGACCGCGGTGTCCGAAATGACAAATCGAAGCCGAATATTCGTATCAAGCGAAGCCGAGATATCGACATCTTCAGCCGCCGACCATGTTGCCGGGTCCGCCGTGCCGTCGTCGTTCGCAAATCGCGCGTGACGCTGATCGAATTGTGTCGGCCCTCCTGCTGGCATAGTGGTTTCTCGACTGAGAAGAGGTGCCGGGAGAATGATTCTCCCGGCTTACTAGCCCTGGGTGTCGAGCCAGTTCATGTTGACGGTGATCTGCGACCCATTCGTGACGTTGTACGTCGTCGAGAGGGGAGCCGATCCAATGAGAACGCCCGTGTTATCGCTTGTAGACGCCAATGAGGCGTGCGTGATGCCGGAGAAAGTTCCAGTGAAGGTGAATGTCTGCGCCGCGACCGTGAGCACAGAATCCGCACCACTGAGCGACTCGGGGAAGTTTGTGGCGTTGAACGCGATCGTCTTTCGCGCGTAACCCGCGCCCGAGACTTCGTTCAGGTTTGAGGTGAGAGTGTCGGCGGCGGCGGCGTCACTCGGCCGTCCCGAGTTTCCGTCTAGCTGCCGAAGCAACATGTACAGATTGGCAGGACGGGCCGTCGATCCATTGAGGATCTGGTTGACCCACCGGCGTCCGACCGTGTGCATGATTTGACTGCCCATGATAGGTTCTCCTTAGAGTTGGGATTGCTCGCCGGGTGGGTTCCCGTCGAAATCGTTAGGCGATGCCATCTGGAAGGACCTTTAGGAACTCCAGTAGAACGCGAATGTGAGCGGTTTCCTCGAAGCGGGCACGTACAGCAGGTTTGCCACGAATAACCCAGCACTCGCCTGACTGATCCTGGATGACGCGGCCATTCTTGATGTCCGTGCGATTAGCGTTCGTAACCTCAAAGTAGGCGATGGCGGCTAGAGTGGCGTCCATTCCAATGGCCAGAGCGGAGTCTTCGGCTTGGCGACCACCGCGGTGGATGTTGCAAGGGATTCCACCTCTGAGTAACTCCGCTGCTTCGGGAAGCACGTTGAGAGTCGCATCGATTTGCAACTCCGTCGTGTAGAGCTTCACCTGCTCCGTAAATCGGTCGGCAACTGGCATGGCGCTAAAAACTCGTTTGGCCGTCTCGGGTCACGATCTCGCATCCACAATTGAAGTAGCACGGAGTCTTGCACTCACCAGGAACGGTCGGCATCGCGGACTTCGAAATAAACCCTCGCGCGGCCAGTTCGGGACATGTGAAGTCGAATCCCTGCGTCGGTTGGCAGTGTTCCTTTTGACCGAGTTGCCACATCACCAGCGTGGTGAATGGGATGTTGTCGAACCATGCCCGATTTGCCGTTCCTCTGATTCGCTTCGAATAGTTGAAAAGCCTCGTGTTGATTGGATCCGTCCGGATCGATCCGTCTGGGTTCGTGTAGCGACCGTCGACGATGTCACGTTGCAGGCTTTCAAAAAACTCCTGTTGTTCGAGGACGATGGCCTCGGCCGCTTTGGTCTGCACTTCAGTCGAAGGGATCAGGCCAGCTTTGACCATTCCCATTCCATACGCAGTTTCGTGCGCGTCCTTGATGATCGCCTGAACACGTCCAGACCACTGAAGGAAGTCGATTTCGCGATCGCGGAGCATGCTCGTGGTGTCGAACATGCGATTCCCGATCAGCTGGATTAAGATCGGGAGGAACAGGATGAGGACCTTATCGCGATCTTCCTTCTCCAAACCGTCTTCGTCCTCTTCTTCATTGATGACGTACTGGTAGGGCGGAGCGGTCATGGTTAGCCTCCAACCGCGTACGGTCGAAATCTGAAGTATCGATCGAACTTCTCTTGCCGCATCTTCGCCTGCTCCTGAAGAGCATCCGCGGCCTTGGCAAGATCCACCGACTCATCGCCTTCTTTGTAGGATCCTTGTCGGCCAAGAGTGACGGCTCGCTGCGAGAGCGCTTTAGCTGCGCAAAGATCGATGATCGCATCGAGATCCGCGTCAGGAATGGTCTCGACCGTCTGTTGCGCGTTGTAATAAAAATCGAGTGTAAGGTCAGCAACCGGAACCGGCGTGATCTGTAGGATCGGTTGACCAGCCAGCGAGAATCGAAAGGTCACGCCAGATGGAAGAATATTCGCATTCGGATTTCGCCAGTATCCGGGATACGGAATGGCTCCGCGAACGTTCTGCGAAGCGTTTGGCGTCGGCCCAACAAGTCTCATCGCGTTGGTGTACGACGAATCGTAATAGGAGGACGTCTTCTTCACCAATGCCTTAGCACCGATGGCGATGTCCAGCGATTCCTGATCTGGCGATACGAAATCTGCCGGTAGCTCATAGGTGTCGACACCCGCGAGAATCTGCAATCCAACCGTCGGCTTGGTTACATAGGCGCCACGGGCATTGGTTTTCGTCGCTGCGCCAAACGTAATCCGAGTTGGAGCGCCAAGCGGGACCGGATACGAAGTGTCTGGCTCGACTGCTGTTAGTGTTAGCGTTTCTTGGCTTGCTCCAAGGCCGACCTTGACCAGGTCACCTACGGACCACGGGCCGCCGGTCACAGTAATCGAGGTGTCACCTGGGGCCAAGGAATCTTGAAGGATGCCCGCTCCGATCCGCCGCTGCACAGGGACGTACCGCGAGTACTCCCGAATCGCAAGAGCAATGGCCGACGCCCGCGCATCATCGCCAAACTTCGACCCGGTGGGGTCATCGAGCGACGACATCAGCAATTGATCGAGACGGGTGTAATCCATGAGGATAGGAAAGGCCGTAGTCGGATTTCCGACCACGGCCTTGGTGAGTGTCCGGCGTTACCGGAGGATGATCGTCTTGGCGACTGGGTTGATGATGTTCCCGCTCTGGTCCTGCACTTGCGGCGTGCAGAGGACCGAGTTCTCTTCGCCGTAGTAGACCTCTTTGGCGATGATCAGACCGTTCGCATCGTAGCTTGGGTACGGTCCCTTGAGTTCGAAGGGAGTGTCGATGCCGTACTTCGTCGAACCCTTTCGAGTGAGAAGGATTCGTCGATCGAGGCCGTTCCACGGAGCGTTGATGCGCGCCATGTTGATTCCGGTTCGCCCGCCGAAGTACTCGGGCGTCGGGAAGAGTTCCGATCCCTTGGGCGAGTTGAGCTGATAGAACAACGTTGCCCGCGTGATGTTGGTGGACGCCACCAAGCTCATAACCGCGAGGTTAGGCTTGCTGTACCGAGGAGCACTTCCCATAACCGCCGCAGTGTTGTCGAACTGCCCAAGCAATCCATTCAAGTACTGCTCGTAGGTGATGCCCGTCCCAAGCGTGACGTTGTTGATCTGGAAGTTGTCGAAGTTCGTCGCGTAAGCGTAACTGATAGTGGCCGTGCCACCCGTCAGGACGCCCGCGCCATTGCCCCAACCTGCAGCCGTATAGCCAGCCGCGTTGAAGACGACAACTCCATTCTCCCAGTCCACCGCGTAGGTCGGTGAGGCCAACCCAGGGATCTGCTGGATTGCCTTGTTGACGTCAAGATATCCCATGACCTGAGCGCCCGCACCACCGATGGTGATCGGATTCTTGGTCGTGGTCGTGACCTGACCCGTCGCATTGAGATCCGTCTGCACTCGGGGGCGAACGATCGGATCAGAACCATACGCGGTGCCCATGTACGGGGCCGACGTTCCGTTACCTCGAGTCTTCACGCGGATGCCAGCAACCACGCCCGCGCCGTAGGTCGCGTAAGCGTCCGTGGCAAGGACAACCGCACCGCTGGCAACCTTGGTCGGGTTCAGGTTCACGGTCACGCCGCCGGCAGCGTTGTAGCTGGACTGGTTGGCGAGAGACGGCGATTCAGCCGCCACCGTGACCGCACCATATTCGTCGGAGATGGCCAGCATCTCATCAAGAATTCCCTTATCAACACGGCGGCTCTTGTCGTATCCAAGATGGAAGAGCGTTCGCCCAACGACGCCGTAGTTCGCCGGACCGTTCCCCATCGCCTTGATCGCATCGCGAGTCATCGATGCGGCGATGCGTCTCCATGCAGGCGCAAACGACAGCCACACCGTCTTGACCGTTCCTTCGTCGATACCTGATCCTTCAGGTGTGAAGAGGCCCGCGTCGAAGGTTCCACTCGCGGCGCCGTAGCCCGCTGGATTGGAGTAATACTCGACCGGAACGCGGAGAACTTGGCCGATACCTCCAACCGATTGTTCCCAACCCACGCTACCCGAGGCCCGCATCCCGGGACCGATGCCCTGAACGAAGTCCAGGCTCTGCATGTCCTGGAAGCTTTGAATGATAAATGCGTTTGCGATCGTCGGCTGATTGAACAGCTGGCTCGTGGTCGTCGCGTCACCGCCCACCAATTTTTGCATTCCGTCGAAGAACGCCTTGTCGGAGAAGTTCGCCTCGCCGTCGATTCGCTTAAACCAGGCCTCGACCGAGTCGCACCCGGCGCGGCTAACGGCAAGTTCCTCGACAATTCGATCGGTGAACTTTCGGTTGTGCTCACGTCGCTTCTTGACATCAGGATCATCGGGATTGATGTCGTGAGACGTTGCGCGGCAGTGATCGTCCGCCGCTGCGAGGATCTTATCGACGCCTTCCATCCACGGCTTAGCCGTCGATTTCACGCGAGCGTTAGCGCTTGCTGGATCGTTCACGGTGTCTCCCTTGACGAAGCCAAGCTTCGCCAATCGTTCGGGGGCGAGGATCTTCGAGAGTGACTCGATTTCGTCGTCGACGAGACCGGAGACCGACTCAGCACTTTGAGCGAGCTTTCGAACTCGACCGACAATGTGATCTCGCTGCTCGGTCGTGAGCTTCTCAAGTCGCTTATCGTCCTTTAGGGAATCGACCGCGGCCTGAATCTCCTCGTCTCGCTTCTTGTCGGCTTCGGCCTTTTCCGCGTCGCTCAGGAGCTTCTTGACCTTGTCGGCCTCTTCCTTTGTAAGCACTGGAGCGGGAGCCGCATCAGCCTTCATGCTCCCCTGCGAGTTCGGAACCGTGGCCGTGTTCGTAGCCGGGTCAGGACCGCGTCCATGCCGCTCGATTTCAGATCCCCAGCCGGGCCCGCCATTGCCAACCTGCGAAGCGAAAAGGAACGTCGGAGGCGTGCGATCGGGCACGTAACCACCTTCAGCCATGTCCGCTTCAAGACGCAACGCGGAAGGAATTTCCGCGGAGAGGTCTTCTTTCGAGTCGTGCGCCAAGACGAGCGCGTCGTAGAACGCCGTTCTGGCCGTCAGCACTTCCTGCTGTGGCGCCTTCTTGGTGATCAATTGCGCCACGGCTTCGCGAAGGCGCTTAAGTGTTTCGTTCATTTTGGGTTTGTCCTCCGCCGCAGAGTCACGGCGCTCGATTTCGTCTTCGCAAGCCTCAAGCTCTTGAAGCACTTCGTCTTTGAGCAGCACGAATTCGCCTGCTCCGGTGGTAGCGGGATTGTCGACATCGTCGACGGTTAGAAAAGTCTGCTCATCGGCAACAAAGACGCGTTTGCCCTGGGCCGATCGAAACCGGCCTTTCATCTTCCAGCGGACGGAAACGCCAGGTGGGTTGCCACGTCGATAGGCGTCGGCGAGTTCGCGGCCCTTCGGTGTATCGAGGATCGTTCGAGTCCCCCAAACCCAGCCGTCTTCGCCAACATCCTCGATGTCGTCGACACGGGCCGTTGTGTTTTCGGGATTGGCGACGTATTTCTCTTGGCCACGGACACGAACGACGTCCGGGTGTCGCCGCTCGCTGAGCATCGCTCCTGCGCGAGCTACTCGCCGTCCTTCATCTACAGAAGCTTGGAGCGACTGACGGGGGTAAAGGCGTGCGTTCTGGTTGATTGAGTCGGCACGCGTGAACTTTTGCCGGACGCGCAAAATGCCCCCATTCGCGCTATCCGGCAAGAGTTCGAAATCGCCGCTGCCAACCGGGGCGGCTTCGATCTCATCGGCGAAGATGACGTCCTCAACAGCGTCACCAAGGAGCTTATAATCCTGTTCCACCACTGTCCTCCAAGGTCTTTGAGGCAACTTGGCGAAGACCGATTAGCTCCAAGATGAAGTCATCGATACTTGGGACCGAGAACTCCGTGTCTTGCGAGTCCCTATAACCCGATTGCCGGGCATGGAGTGGGACATTTGCGAGGATTTTGACCGTTGCGGAGCCGTCTGCTCGGACGATCCCCTCGCGCCATCCGCATTTGCTTTGGAGATAGACCTCACCATCTACAGGTGTCGTAACAAACCACCCAGCCATGGCAGTGGCGACCTTGGCTTCCGTTAGGTCGTAATCAACGTCGTCCTCATCGAAAACCGGGACGGGCTCTTCATCGGTGATAGGTCGACGCCAGACGCCGTCCTCGTCTTGTTTCCAAGCCGTGATGTCGAAAACCGTGTTTCCTTGAAGCCACAACCGCTGTTCGTCACTCAACGCGTGAGGAGTCGGCAACTGCCCCTGCGTGATCCTTTCGATAAATGCCTCGAGTGGGCAATCGAGCGGGGTCATCGGATGCATCGGGAAGGAGCCTTCCTTCTGGAGGAATGGATCGATCTCGCCCTCGACAAGTGGCGATTCTTGACTCAAAAGAGCATTCAGTAACTCTTTGGTCGTTGACTCAGGGTCAGGCACGATCACGGACTTGGTGTCTGGGACATCAGCCTTCGGACCATCATCCTCTCCATCGTTATCCTCATCGGTGATGGGGCGACGCCAGACGCCGTCCTCGCCATGCTCGAACGCTGATAGGTCTGCCTGCATGTCGTCGAGCCATTTGTGTTGGTCTTCGCTCAACGCGACTGGCATGGCTGCTTCTGGCCGGGTCATGTACTCTTCGAAGTCGTCCATCGACATTTCAAGAGGCATCGATCCCGCACTCGTTTGAGGAGTCTCAGATGGCGGGTCAGCGGTCGGATTCGACTGACCAACAGCCGCCAGGATAGTCGCGAGAACATCCTCTTTTTTAGCGCCAATCGATGGGACTTTGATGTTGTTTGCCTTTGCGAACTGCTTGAGTTCAGGCAAGGTCATTTCGTTAATGCTCGGCGCGGCGGCCGGTGTCTCAGTGCTCATGTGTGTTCACCTGCTAGTTCACGGGCGAAGGTTTCGCCTTGCCGTTGGAGAGTTTTGAAAGTTGAAGGTCTTGTTGCCGACCAATTTGAGCCGCTTGCTGCTTCTCTTCGTATTCGCGTTGGTCGGAGATCTCTTGCTCAATGCGCTTCATTTCCTCCTCCGGATCATCGATATCCGTGAACTCGGCGAGGATTTGAACGGCGCGTTGGAATGAAATCAGAGGCGTCGGCTTAGCGGATCGCAGTTTCGTGACCCAATCGATCACTTCTTGAGGCTTTTCGATCGATCCGGACGGGATCCGAACCGTGAAATCTATGAACTCTGGAAGAATGCCGGCGAGGAGAAGTGCGGTTTCGAAAATGTCCTTTACGACGGCCTCGATGATCTCCGTAAGGACTTGAGTTTCCTTGAGCCACTCTTCGCGAAGGTCCTTGACGACGTCGCGATTGATGGACTCAGAGTCGAGGTTGAAGATCGGACCGGGAGTCGGCAGATCGCCGGAGACATACACGTTTTGCGCATATCGAATGTCGTCTACTTCGTGAACATTGCGGTCACCTTCGAGAACCTCAGCCTTAACAAGACCGTTTCCATAGATATCGAGTGCGATGTCCATCGGGTCGAAGACATCACGCCTGCCTTCAACTTTGCCATTGATCTCTCGAAACTCCTTGACATGCTCGGCCTCTCCGGGGCTACCCTCAGTACCAATGTTCCAGAGGACTTGTTTTGCCGCTCGGCTCATTCGACGGACCGATTGAGCTTCCTCGGACAGATTTAGAAGATCCCAATGGCGCCGACCGGTGAGAATCTCTGGCTGTCCATATCGTTCGCCATCGATTGCGTCCCACTTAACGTGAGTGATGACCCATTGAGCAAATGACGCCACGGTCTCTTGCGTGAGGACGTCGATCTGTTCAAACGCTTTTACCGGGTCGATAAATTCATCCGTGTCATCGGTCAAGCGCTCCATCGATGCCGCCGGCATGCGCTTTACGTCTACTAACCGGCCTTCGCCAGCAATCTTCTGAACAAAGAGATCGCCTTCGACGATGAGCATCCAAGCCCACGAAAACAGTTTCGGCTTTACGATCTCCTGCACTTCATCGGCGATGGCTCTGGCTTGATTAGCCATTCCCGACTCACCGTCGACCATGATAGTCGCGCCTTTTCGGACGGCTTCTCTAGCGAACTTCTTGGTTGCCCGTCGCGCCCGACCGTCATCATCGATCATCTTTCGACAATCGGAGATGACTGCCCATCGGTCGTATCGCTGCTGGATATTCAGCAGGTGCGCGATCGATGGCGAGGTGGTACCCGATGTACCCTGTTCCGTCGTTTGTGTCGGATCAACCCTCTTGAATGCTCGATTGAAGGCATTCTGGATCCGCGCGATTAGACCTTGAGCCTGTGGCTTGACATGCTGCGCCGGTCGAAAGGCAGTAACTTGACCCGAGTCAATGACCAGGCGGGTGCCGTCTTTGAGCTCGAACTCCTGACGTGTGGTGCGTGGCATGAATTACCTGCTCCGCTTAGGCGGAATGATTCGACCGGACGAGTCTTGGCCGACCGCGTCTTGGCTTAGGTTCTTTCTCATCAAATGTGGAGGAAGGCCCGTGGACTGCGGCTTTGAAGTCAGAACGTCAGACCGCAACATGAGGAAATTGAAGGCATCGGCGCCGGCGTCGACCTGGTCATCAAAGTCGTGTGACTCGTCTTCGCAAAATCGTCGATACTCAGTGAGAAGCGGTCGAATCCAGTGAAGGGTTTTCCCCTCCAGTTCCGTTCGCTTAGTAACCTCATCAAGGAACCGGTCAATGGCAGGTAGGCGCGGATGACCATCTTGCAAAAGGCGGACATTGCCTTCGTTCCAGCGAGCCGCGTATTTTTCTGCCCGCTTCGCTTTAGTGCCGGTGACGGCTTCGATGACGGCGCCGTGCTTGCGCTGGTCCTGCTGCGCGACTTTCTTGCCCGCCGATCCTGGATCCTGAGGCATTCGAACGTGGTACTTAGCGCCGAACCTCGATCGATCCCAGGCGGTGACCATCGCGACCAACGCGTCCACGTTGTCGGAGCTGAGTTGAGCACGAACGACGTCGAGTATCCAAACAACACCATTGGCCGTTAGAGCCATCAGCACTCCGACGGTAAAGTCGCCCGCACCTTGAGTCGCCGCCGTATCCCAAGCTCGAACTATCCGAACAATGCTATCGGCATTGAACTCTTGGACAATGATCGCGGCTTTCTCATCGAAGAAGTAGCCTGTACCTGCGTAGACCTCATGCTGCGCTTCCTCCCGGAAGGCGAGAATGCCCCAATCGAAAATCTGCTTTTGGCAGACTTCTAGGTCTTGCCCGACCCAGGTCGGATCCCCACCAATGATGAAATGGCGCGTTCGCCCATCCTCGCATACGCGGCCCTCAGTTTGGAGGTTGATGACCGCAGGCTCAAGGTGGACTTGGCGATTGGCAAGGAAATCGGCGCGACCGTCGTACAGTTGGGCAAAGATGCCATCCGGAATGATTAGGTTTTGCCCGCCGATGACGGCGCAATCTGTCGAGCCAGCGGGAAGCAGCTTCTTGGTTATCTGACGGATCTTCTTGGCTGTGGTCTTCGCCGTATCCTCAGTGCCGTCCAGGTCATCGAAGACGATCAGGCCAGGTCTGAAACTTCCAAGCTTGATACCGCGGGCGGCAACGTCGAGGCCAAGTGCCATGACGTTGAAGCCATGCGCTGTACGGAGCTGATCCTTTCGCCAGCCCTTTTGATTTCCGAAGACGCCGGTAAGACGTTGAACACCTATCGCCTCGAGGTAGTCACCGATCGACTGAACGTGCTCACGAGCCTGGTCTTGAGTCTCGGAAACGTAGAGGACGAAGGGACGGGACAGCTTAGCGCCGACATACGCGACACCTAGTTCAAGCGTCGTCGACTTTGCGCCTCCTCTTCCCCAGATCTCGATGTCAGGATCAGGCGGAGGACAGTTGAATTCTAGTGAATCAAACCAGTCCCAAACACGTTCGTGGCGCTTTGCAAATGGCTTGCTTGCGACGTGGGGGAAATACTGCTTGATCCATGATCGCCAGCCATCCCCTGGATAGAGCGCGTCATAAACCAGCGGATCGCTCTGTGTGTCCATCGTCTCACAAAACTGAAAACCCTCGACCGCGCCGAGCTGTCCCCAAACATCCAAGTCCGGGAGCGGTTCATCCGCTTTTCTCGGTTTCGCTCGTGCCATCGTCTAGAGGGAGCGCGGTCTGGCTCGGAGGTGGTCGCTTACTGGCCCTTTCAGCGGCCTCCATCATTCGAAGCGCCTTGTCCGAAAGGACACCGTGAAGCATCGCCATATCAGCGGCGCTTTGACGATTGAGCCAAGTCTTATCCTGGAAGTGCGCCTGTTGAACCGTCAGCGTTTCAAGTTGCGCATCGAGAAGGTTAAACACCCTCTCCGCTATGCTTTTTTTTTGCGTATGCACCGTATGCATACGGCCATCGGATACGGTCGGGGTTTGAACCTGAATGGCCGTATTTTCCGTATGCATACGGCTATCGGAAGCCGCATTCTTCAGAGAGTCGTGCCATCGCTGAACAGTGCCTTTCGAAAGGCCCAATTCCTTGGCGACTCCACCGATCGTGCCACCGGCGAGAAGCAGAGCAATGCCTTTGGCTTTGATCGCGTCGGGAATCTTCTTCGCCACATTAAAGCCTTGCTCCGCAACCGCAGAAAACGTCGCTCACCTTCGCGGAACTGATCTCCGGTGGGCTGTTGAGCGCGCGCTGAAGTTCGATCATCGAAGGATGGACCGCGCCATATCGCTGGACGACTCCGATGAACTCCTCAACGTCGTGGCCACGCATCGTGAACCTGGGCATCCCGTCGATATAGATCGGTTCACCGTGTCGGTCCATCGCTTGCCCGCAGTGATACAACTCGTGCTCTATGACTGAGCAAACCGAGGTTGGATCCGCTTCGATAAAGAACGGTGCGCAAAGAGTGATCACAAACGTGGGGAGCGCTCCGCCGTGCCACTCATAGTAAAGCGATTCTTGCCACTCTTTCTTCCCCGGTCCGCCGCCTCTCTGGCTTCCAGTCTGTGCGGTAGCAGCGACAACGCGGCCTTGGGATTTGAATGTGTGGCTTGACCAGACGAAGAGAATGGTCGCGAGATTGAGGTGATCGTGGTCGGGATTTGAAAGGGGACCGTCAGGGTCGATGAAGACGGACCTCGCCCATTCGCCGACGTCGTGAGCTGGTTTGAAAACTGGATAGTCAGCTTCCAGGATCTCGGGAGGTGGTTTGAACAAGTCGCACCTGAAATTCCACCGGATTCAAGTTGTTTTGAACCCGGTGGAATGAATGTCTACTACTGGATTTCTCTAGAACCGAAGATCGATGCCCGCGCCAAACGCCCAACCCGTGGGAGTGGATTGACTGACGATCGGTCCGGTTCCGAAATAGAACGTCGCCTGATCCGCAATTGGCTTTCGAAGTCCGACAAGAAAGGCTGCTACGGGAACCTTGCGCCTAAGCGTCATCCCTGCGAATGCATCGAGATCTGCTGACCATCCTCGGCCAAATACGTTGGTGAAAGTCTTAAGGCGGTTTTGTGCTCCTGCGGCGGCTCGGTCTTCGTTTGGGCCCGTCACTCGGTAAAGATAGGAAGCGGACCAGACAGCACCGGCGGGCGGGGTGTCAACCGGAGTCGTGGGATCCTGGACTTGTACATCGAAGAGATTGGGGGTCGGTGCGATCGCGAAGACGTCTCGGTCAATCGTGTACAGGCTCGTTGATCGATCGACGGCCGAGTACTTCACATCGAGGGTCTTACGGATCGTTCCTGCCAGCGCCGCAGCGACAAGGGCAAGGACCAAGAGCACAGCAGCGAATAATCGCCCGAAGGCGGTCGGCTTGATTTTCATGGGGTTATCTCCGAACTGCCCGTCGGGCAGGAGTTGGTCGCAGGGCGGCTCTGCACTGTCCGCCCCACTTCGCGTCATTCCTTCGGGATTCGCGCCGTGTACCTAGCTACTTTCCAGCTGTAGCCGCCACCGGATTTTGAATCCGGCTATTTTCCCCGCGATGGCTTAAATACTGCCAACTGTTGGACCTGCGGTGGTCTGGCTACACCAGGATTCCTTCGAATCGAAGTCCGGGTTCACCACTAAGCAAAGCGTAGCGACGCCATCAGAGCGTCATTCTCCAGAGGTCTTGGGAAGTGCTTCCACCAGTTCTTTCAGCTTCTCAAGAAGCTCCGGTGTATCGTGCATTCGGTAGTACTTGATTGGCCCCAGACTTGCGTTGACGGCGGCAAACGGTCGCGCGATATACCACTTGTAACCCTTGGTTGTCGGTTCAATCGCGGCGAGGCCATGGTCCGACATTAACGCAAGCATGTCGTCTGGATGCAACGAGCCGCAATAGGAACAAACTCGCTGCCCATTAGGGAATGAATCCCAACGGTCTCCATCCTTGGCGATGTTAGGGCCGGGACCACCTTCCCCACGCCGAGGGCACCAATGAATCTCATTGCCTCTAGTGCGTGGACACTGAGCACTCGTCTGAATCCGGTAACCATCGCTATATGAGCCGATGACGCCGAAACTATTCTCCAAGAACGACATCTTGCCCTTTAGGACATCGTCAGCCGTTTCGTCTCGAAGCTGGCTCCAACTGGACATTGCTGAGACATAGTCCACGTTAGTGACGCCGAACTCTTCTCCGCTTGGCGTTCGTACGCTCCAACTCCATTTGACTGCGGGGTTTTCTTTCAGTTGATCAACGCTCATCGATTGCTCGTCTCCATATCTGAGCTAGTCAGTGGTTCTAGGTAGACAATGGGGCCGGTCTTTTATCGACATCCGGTGCAGTCGGCCTCTGGAATCCCCGTCATGACCAAGGAGAGACACGCGATATACGTCAGCGCCTGAACGCAGGCGCTCATTGCCTAGGTAAGCGCAAGACTTGAAAATGAAGTGGGCCCCGGGATACACGTCTTAATGGGTTGTTTAATGACGGTCCCCACCTTCTCACCCGACTACTCCGCGTGCGCTTCGCCGGTATAACTCACGATCCCTTTTTGTGGGGCCCTATAGGTGAAGTCTTACTTGTCGATCTCGACCTGGTCTTTCAATCTCGCCTTCAGCCATTGCTTGAGAAACGGTGGCGCCTTAACGCCCATCTTCCCAACGTTCTCTAAGATCGAGATCCCTTCCGTCAGCACAACGAATCCGAGGACGCCAGAGATGGCGGTCGATTGAAGCTGGCCAGTTCCAGCGAGTGTCTTCGTTGCCGCAGAGCAGACGTAGACGACCGCGCCATAGCCGAAGAACTTGGTGAGGACGCGACTGAACCTTGCGCTGGTGATCTGCTTGCCAGAGACGATTCCAGCCCACACGCCGGTCGCCGTGTCGAGAAGGATCAGGACCGCCGCGGTATACGCGATATCTCTCGATGCCATAGGGATGGTGTAGTCAAGAATGGCGGCGAGGATCCCCGCGAGACCTTTTAACAGCCAGGCGTCCGCAAAGAGCTTTTTGAGGAACTCTGGGAGTGGCAAAAACAGTCGTAGTGCTTCGTGCATGGCGATTAACGGAAGTCGTCGATGTCTACGGTGTTGAGGGAATGACTCACGCCCCGGGATGTTTCGGCCAGGTAGATGAGGGCTAAGTCGCGATCAAAGCATGATTCCGCATTCCGCAATTCATCTAGGCCTATCCACGCAATGAGGTCCTCATCGTGTTCAACCTTTGCTGTCTCTTGGATGGTCATGACAGATCAGGCTTGACGATCAAGACGTAAGGGATCTCAGCCTGCTTCTGAGCGTCCATGGCGTGATAGACCGAGTCGATGAACTCATCCCACTGATCGGGATAGATCGTCTGGCACCCTTCAGAACTCGTCGAGTTGTACGAGCCTTTGTGGATGTTGATCGCGACGCCTTCTGATTGACCAACGCCATCACGAGTAACGGGGAGTTTCTCGCCTGGTGTCGCTGGGCGAAGAGCTGGATAGCTTGGCGGGCGACTGATTCGGTGGCGTCCCTTCTTGTACCAGTGGACACCGGGATTGAGAACGGCTATCCCTTTGCGGCTCACGCTTGGATCCGTATTCGCGTTGAATGCGAGCACGGAGTCGGGCGTCACCAGGAAGATGGCATCGTCGTAGATTCCGCGATCGTTCTTGCCCGGCTTCCCCATGGAGTCACGGAAGAATCCACGAATCCCAACAAGGGCGACCTTGGACTTCTTGTCCCTGGCCACGTGATCAGAGATGATCTTGTTCAATGCCTCTCGGCTCTGAACGGGACGATTTGGAGGTTTGATTGCCATGGCAAAAAGTGCCCTCGCCTTTGGACCAGCCGGGCGAGGGCGATGATCTGCGTTGCTTTAGGTGCTTTGGCTCACGGGCCAAATTGTTAAATCTCTTGGCGACGCCAAAAGGCGGCGACGGATCCATATCGGGAATTGATTAAATCGGAAGCGTCGTATGGCCCTTGCTCGCCAACTTTGATGCTCTCGCTGAACTGCCAGAGGTCGCATGGGAGCTCGGGGCGTCTGTCTCCATAACGTGCCAGCCAACGAGGACACTCGGTTACCTGCTTCGGGCAGTTCTTTGGCTTGAGGACCTTAACCAGCTTGTCAGAACCATAGAGAAGAGGATGGCGATAGATCTGCTTGAGCGATAGTCCGACCATCGCGTCGAGTACATCAGCCGTCGGGCTATTGCCCGCCGCTCTTGTTTCGTAGTCGAGCGCAAGCACCAAGGGACGGTATGGGTCAACGACTTCGTGGAAATGCGCCCACTGCTTCACCGGGTCCTCGCCGGTCATGAAGTGATAAGCGCCAACTAGCAGGCCGACACTCTTCGCCCGCTTCACTCGATCGACAAACGTGGGATCGATGTAGGATGTCCCTTCGGTCGCTTTGAGGATGACGGCTTCGACACCGTTCTTCTTCAGAAGTCCAAACTGGACATCGTTATGGTGCGAGAGATCGATGACCTTAGCGATTGGCATGGTGATCAATAAGGAGGGGCCGCGCTCTGAGCATCCTTCAGGGCGGCCCTGGTCATACCCGCTAGGTGCCTGAAGCACCCGTCGGGCTGGCTGAGAAATTGGTTTGCCTTCCTGTGCGCTTTCAGGAGGAAACTGGAAGGCTCGCCGAGTTCTTACGCCGCGGTTATGGTCGCAACGATCGCTTTCGCCGGCAGCAGAGGGTGGAGGGCCTGGCCGAGAACTCAAGCGGGAAGTCGGTAACAAAAAAGCCCCTCGATCTCAGGAGAGAGGGGCTTCGGGCAACGCCACGGGCTTAAACGCGACGCTCAACTACGGACATTATGACGCGATTTTCTTAGAATGCAAGGACTTTCTTCGATTTCCATTCCAATATCGGTTCTGCTCTTTTGCCGCTATGATGTCCAAAAGCTCGCCGACTCGGACGTACAAGCGCTTTCCACGCCATTCGTAGATCAGCTTTGATCCAGGAACACACCATCGCTGAGCCGTCCGCATCGAGACTCCTGCCATGAATGCCGCATCGCGAACCGAGATCTTGGCTAACCGGACGTTCCCGCGGGGATCCTCGCGTTCGAAGGTGTCTGGATCAAATGGACTCTCACGGAGCTTTACCGCAAGAAGTGACTCGAATCGATCGATCCTCGATTCCGCATAGGGGTCCAAGTTCTCTCGATTGAGGACGTAGCGGGCTTTCAACCAGTGTTCGCAGCGGCCATAGCCTCGACACGTGACCACGTACAGCCAGGCGATCAAGTTGACGTCCGGGCCTGGGGTTTGGTTGTCGTAGCCCTTCGGACCAATCCTTCCGACCCGCGGGAGTTGGTGTCGGCCATAGGCTCTCAAGACTTGCTGCGCGGTCCACGTCATGCCGTCACCACCTTGCCTTGCCACCACTCCGCCTCGTCAAATGGCTCATCGCTTCCCGGCTTGAACCGCTCTGTGACGGGTACCTCGCGTTTGCTGACCTTGGACGTTCTTAAACCCACGACACGTTCCTCGAAGTCAACTCCGGCAACGGGGCCGAGGACCTCCAAGAGGGGCCGGTTTGGCGAGGATTTCTTACCGCCACCGGAGACCTCGGTGAGCTGAGTTTTCACCTTGCGCCACCGGGGCAGAAAGTCGGTAATCCGGTTGTCCAAAATGCCGACAGGATCGTCCTTCCCGAACTCGTTGGGGTGGTCGGTGTGGAACTCGGCGAACTCCATCACGAAGCCGCGAATCACCTCCTCGTCGGGGGCCTCTTGGCGCAATCGATCGACAACACGGTCAACCCTCGCCGCGGTCGGAGGGCGCCGGCAGTTCTGGAACTTCGGGATGGCTGAAATCTGCTCACCAGTCCAAGCCACAAGCGGATCCGGATGGTCAGCCCACCAGGGCGAATCCGCTGCTGCTGCATCAGCCCCTTGGGGCAATACTGCGTCAGCAGTATGGGGATTACTGTTGCTGTTGCTGTCACGCGACAGAGAATCCGAACAAGTGGCGGTTGTCCGTAACAAGTCCGAATTGTCCGTAACAATTTCAGAGCTATTTGAAACAGATTCGCTTTTGGTTTCCGCGACTTGTCCGGTATTGTCCGTAACAACTGCCGTTTGTCCGGGACAATTTCGCTTGCGTCTGTTTTGAACACGCTTGGCATCCGGTGTTTGAGACTTCTCCCAGCGAGTGACGACCCAGTGCCCTTTCTCAACTTTAAGAGCTCCTCCACGTTCAGCGGCCTCAAGACATGCGACCATGTCAGCCGGCGGAATCCGGTATGGCGCTGCGATCATCGAGGCGGCGACGACCGGGCACAGGCCTCGCTTGTTCCCGTGGGTCCTTACATGAAGGAGGAACACATGCCAGCAAGAGCCGACGGACCAAGGCAAGTCGGTGAGCCAAGGGTCATCGGGGTCAAAGTAATAGTCGACGTTCTGTCTGTTCCAGCGAGATTCGGATGCCATTGTTAGTCTCTCCCTCCGTAGAGATTTCGATACCGGGCATAAGCTGATTGGAAACCGAGAATGACCTTGCCCGTGGGACCGTCTCGGTGCTTTGCGATGATGATTTCCGCCTCCTCGACGGCGTCGGGGTTGTAATCCGGAGTCTCTTTCGTTTCCTTGGCCTTGTAGTAGGCGTCACGGTAAAGAAGCATCACCAGGTCCGCCTCAGCCTCGATCGATCCAGATTCACGAATGTCCGACAGAACCGGCCGCTTATCCTCTCTCGACTCCACACCTCGGTTTAGTTGAGAAAGCGCGACGACGGGGACGCCGAGTTCCTTGGCCATGGACTTGATCGACCTTGCGATGTCCGAAATCTCTTGTGTGCGGTTCTCGGTCTTCTTGGCTCCGCGCATCAATTGGAGATAGTCGATCACCACAAGGGACAGTCCTGTCTCCGCCTGAAGGCGCCGACACTTGCCGCGCATGTCCAGGGGAGTGAGATCAGACGCGTCGTCGATGTATATGGGAAGCGTGTAGATGCTGTCACAAGCGTCCGCGAGCTTCTTATAGGTGTCCATCGAAAGCGACGGATTCTTGAGGACGTGCGAGTTCACGCCGCTGACCATTGAGACCATTCGGCGGATGAGCTGCTCACCGCTCATTTCCAGTGAGAAGATGGCAACCGAGCCTTTACCACTCTTCGCCGCTGCGAGGGCAAAATCCAAAACCAGCGCCGTCTTACCCATCGATGGACGGGCGCCGACGATGACCAGGTTTCCAGGGTAGAAGCCGGTGGTCATCTTGTCGAGATCGGAGAACCCACTCGAAAGACCGACCATGGGTTCACCGGTTTCGATCAGGTTATCGACATCAATGAAGAAGTTCTTGGCCAGAGTGCTTGCGTGTTTGAAGTAGGTTCCCGTCCGCTTGCGTCCGACTTCGAAGACGAGTTGCTCGGCCTTGTCGAGCTTCTCGCTGGCATCGCCACTATCGCCGTCGTGGACAACGCCGACAATGTTCTGTCCAGCCTGCTCCAGTTGACGAAGCATCGACTTCTCGGCAACGTCACGCGCGTAGAACGCCGCGTTGGACGGGCTTGGTACATACTCAGCGACCTGTAGGACGTAGTCCTCTCCACCGATGTTATCGAGAATCTCCGTGTCGCGAAGCTGCTGAATCACGAACTCAAGACTTGGCGGGACTGCTCGGTTGACGCAGAACCGGATGGCGCGGAAGATCTCCCGGTGGGCCGGGCGGTAGAAGTCGTCGGCATCCAGGATCCCAAGGACCTCCTCCGCGGCTTGTTCGCTGAGCATCATCGACCCCAGCGTGCTCATCTCCATCTCTAGGGAGTGGAGAGGCACCATCTCGGCATTGGCCAGCCTCATCGGGCCCTCCGGACATCGACTTCGATGATCTGAATGTCCGGGGCGACTTGGCGCAACCACAAGAAGGCCATATAACGAGCCTTGGAACGAGTCTCTGCCCAAAAGGTGGTATTGCTCCACACTGTCCATCCAATTGGCCTGGCTTGATATGGCTTCTTGTGCTTTCTGTCAGCCTCGATCCGCTTCCAAACTAGCTCGTTCGCCTTCTCGATGCCTTTATCGGTGGCGATGTAATAGCGGCTAATATCGTCACAAGTGCCGACCCGCATGAGACCCATAAAGACCAACTGGTCGCAGATCTCGTCACCGTCCGCATTCGCGCAGTAGTAGTTGCGATAGGACGTGGTTTGACGGTCGAGCCCCAACGTGTGGAGGAGGGTGGATTCTTGCTGAGAAGTCATTCCATCCACCTCACGCATCCAGGCGTTGAACAAGCGGCATGGACAGGCCCGTTGAAAGCTCGGCTGTATTGAAGCGTTCCCGCGTTACAAGCCGGGCATGGCAATGAACCTGACACCGATCTTTTATTGCCGCAATGCTTGATGATCGCCTTACGAGCAATTAATGTCTTCCGAAATGATTCTTCGTATCGCTTTTCGCGAGCCTCTGCTTCTTCTTGCGTGTGATACGAGCAATGCTCACAATGGTTAGGGCTGCTGTTGCTTGCACGGCATGGCCACCGCGCTAGCCCTTTTCCTTCCATCGTCTCGAACTTCGCGTACTCAACTCCAGCGGCACAATGTGTATTCCCCCAAGTGCCAGTGAAGTGACGGCACACATTCATGTGCTGCTCGATGAGTGTCATTCGCGTTCCATCAGGCTTCCTCATTTCTCCACCTTCTTGAAGACCTTCTCGAAGTCATCGGGGCCCATGACAAACGATCTTCCCGCATCGCCCTTCTGGTGATATTCAACTCGTCCGTCTTGGTGGATTGAACCAACAACCCAAAGAAGCCCCTCGGATTCGTAAATGCAACCAGGGATAGCGAATGGCGTGGAATCCGCTTCCATCGCTTCAGTGATCTCAGCCAGCTTTTCAGGGCTCAACTGTGCAAAGCCATCGCTATTGGGATCAGGCCACTCTTTGATAACCAGCGCGATTTGGCGCATGTCTGCGATTTCCTGGACTGATGGTGCGAACATCCCCCACTCTTTTCGCTTGCCAGTGATGCACTCCCACAAAGCATCCTCGATTCCTGACATCCACCCAGCAGCCCAACACATTTCAGAGATGTCGGACATCTTCGAAAGCAGTGACCTGCGCAGAACAGGGCGGAGCCTCTCAACGTCAGCGGCTATTCCTACGGTGGGGTCTTCAACTTCGACCCAATGCTTGATCAGCCGAACCTCGGTAAAACCGGACAAAAATGCCCGATCCCCCGCTGAGCCAAGAGAGTTCAGGGGATTAACATTGACGCCATTCCCATCGACCAATCGGAGCCATACCCCTTCGCCTGGCTTCCGCAGGCTTTCGACCTTGCACACGACTCCCGTGGCATCTTGGCGGTAGTACTTCCCAACGCACTCCGACAGGTTCTGAACGTTAATCATTCCAGCACCTCGATGGTCAACGCCACTTCGCCCCGCGTCCCGCTATCCTTGGCGGAATGGAGCACACAACGACCGAGCTCGAAGTACTGGGCGCTGTCGTCTTTGACCAGTTGAGCGTCTACGAGCCCATCGAAGGCGGCTTTCAGTGCGGACACGGCGTTTTGCACATCACGAGGGCGATACCGCCCATCCTGCGGCAATCGTCGTCCTAGCCACCACTCGGAAGAAACGCGAACGCGCTTCGCGAATGGCAACGGTGTCTTGGTCGAGATCCCGCGTATCGCCTGAGTACAGAACAGCTCAGCTGCTTGGCGGTAATCCCGTTTGTCCTTAACTCCCTTAGACCAGTGACTTCGGGAGTTTGAGGAAGCCCCTGCCGGAGGCAGAGGCAATTTGATCGTGAGGACGAGTCCTTTCATTGCCAGCCTGATGTTTCACAGTGAACATCTGCACTCGCGTCGCAATCGCCGGTCACTTCCACTTCGATGACATAGCGCTTGAAGTGAACGCCATGAGCCGCGCATCGTGCGGCGAAGTAGGTTTCCCAGGGTCCCAGGCCATCGAGTTCCAAGACCTTGCGCGTGTCCCGGTTCACGAGAACAAACCCAGCCTCACGGTTGAATCTGCGATAGACCCGGTGGTCAAGAATTCCGATCCGGTAGATCAGACTGAGTTCCTCAAGGACTTCCAGGATGCGGTAAACGCTCACGCAATCGACGCGCTTTCCGCGCTCCTGGAGGATCGCGTACAACTCGTGAGCGCTGACCGCGACATCAAGGGAGGCTAATACCGACACTACCGCGTGACGTGGAAGAGTGAACTTGTAACCGTTCTTCTTCAACGTTTCCATGGCGAGGGATGCAAAATCTTGTGTGTGTTCCATCTAAGCCACCTCCGTGGTGGTTTCCTGTGCGCGTCGGCGCTCTTGGGCTTTTGAATGAGCCTGGAAGGCAAAGGGAATCTCTTCCAGGCCGCGGACCATCCGCAACGCCCACCTGTGCAGGCAATAGCGGTCATGCTCCGTGAGTTGAGTCGGCTTTGAGATCGTGCGACCGAGAACCCGGGAGTACTCCCGGGAGCAGGCCGCCCCATGAAGGGCGAAGGTCGGCCAATGCATGATCTCGCAAATCTCATCGAATCCGAAGCCGTGATCTTCACACTCGGCGAGAATGGATTCGATCACGGAATCGGGAGTTTCTTCGGGAATAGCAGGCGCGCCGGGCGTGGATTTCACGCAATTGCGAAATCCTCCCGGCTCAGCTTTTCCCTGGTTCGACTCCGTACGGGCACGGACAAGGATCTGACTAGGTGTCATCCCTGCTGATTTGCCTTGCAGGATCCGATCCGAGGACTTCCAGCCCTTGGCCTTGCAAATCTCGATCAGTTCGGTGAGCTCGGCTTGAGTGCCACCGCCGTCATTCCAATAATCCTTGGCGAGCTTCTTGCTTTCGTCGGATGCTTGAGGTTTTGCTTGCGATCGATCATTTCGTTGCGCAGGTGCGGGAGCGCATTGCTCGACTTGCTTCAAACCTTGCGTGAAGCACTTCAGTCCGACAGCGGCGATCCTTTCGATATTCACTTCGAGATCTTCAAGGCGCATTTGCATCGCTGATTCGATGGCCGTCTTGACGATCACCGCGATACTCGCTGAGTGGATCTCCGCAGAAGTCTTTGGCGTGAATGACCGAGTGTTTCCGCCACCTTTGCCTGCGAAACCTCCGCTACTCTTATTGGGCCCACCGAACGTCGTAATAAACGCTTCGTTGCCGTAGTTGCCAGCCTTGACGTCGAGTTCGGCTTCCGCCGTAGCGCCGACTTCAAGAGGAGTCGCGAACTTGGTCATGGAGGACTTCCAGACCTTGAGCGGCTTCCCAAACCCTTCGATGTTGATGAACGCGAGCTTGTCCTTGTCGGTGATCTCGGTAATGGTGATGGTCGCTCTCTGCGGACCGATCTTCGATAAATCCACGGGGCTACTTGCCGCCATGATTTTCCTCCTTAGTTGTCGTGGAGGCAGAAACCTGTGCTACGCTAATAGCCGAAGTTGGGTTGGTTTCAACCTCAAAATTCACCATGAGGTCGGTAGGTGTGTCAGCACCTCCGGCCTTTCTCATTTGTCGTGTGCTCAATTCCCCTCCTGATCGGGCATGAATTTGAGCATCTCGTACACGCGGCGCAACGGAACGCCAGACGTCTCCGCGATAGATTTCGGAGAGATGTCCGGATTGTCGCGACGCATTTGCCACACATGCTCCCGATGCTTCGACCACTTGTCGGGCCTGCCATTGGTGCTGGGTTTTGTCGCTTCAGACATGCCCAGATGATACACCACTTTGCGCAAAATGGTATAGAGTGTAGGAATTCTTTTAATGGTTTGCGCAAAAAAGGAGAGGTGGAAGTGTCAAGAGCAATAGCACGTGCCCTGGCCGATGTGAAAGTGAGTGAAGGACTCAGCGCGAAGGAGGTCGCTAAGAGGGCAGATATCTCTTATGACGTCCTTCGGAACTACAAGCTTGGAAGGACCAGCCCGGACGAGGCGAGCCTAGACCGCCTTCGCAAGGTCATGAAGCTGCCCAAGACCTGGCCAAAGAGCGAACCTGACAGCGATGGGGAGATCGTTAGCCTTTCAGGTACGCCAATGAAGCCTATCCGCGTAGTAGGTGAAGTTGAAGCTGGAGAAGGAGCCTACAACGTAGATATCGATGAGTCATCGATCCTTGTGCCAGAGAGGCTTGCCGGACTTGGCGGCTTCGGATGGATTGTCCGTGGGGACTCCATGATGCCGTTTCTTCAGCCAGGTATGGTCGCTGTTTTCAAAGAGTACAGAGAGCCGCGGCCGGGGTTCACATTCCTGCTCAAATCTAAGGATGGTGGGCTCCGGGTTAAGACGCTTGAGTGGCGCGATGGGCAATGGATGATGATCTCAACTAACCCAACGTACGCACCTACTCCGATCGATGATCACCAGCTCCTTGGTTACCTCATTGGATGGTATCGAACGAAAGGCGCAAGAGAAACGATGGACTCAGATCCAGGTGGGCTCATTCTCTCAGAATAGACTTTGCGCAAAATTGTGCGCAAGTTTTATACCGTTTTGCGCAAAGGTGTGGTAGATTGATTCTGTAGCCGCTGACACGGCTGAGGAATCAATCAATGTCCAACTTCACACAGAGACACACAACCCAGGAGATCGGCAAGCCAATTGTCTGCTGGGTTGGTTCCGACTTCAAGGGTGGCACCAAGGTCATCGTAAGTGACCCCCTCACCCTCAATCGCTTCTTGATTGAGAACATGCAGAGCCGGGAGGTTCGTGCCTACCGAGGCGGGCACCGAATCGCTTGCGTCAACTGCAATTCGAGCCGCACGCGCTGGTCACGGCACATCGATATCGATGTCTGGAACGAAGTTCCGGAGCGTTTGCGATGAGGGAACTCATCCAAATGCAGATGGCTGAACGTGCGATCGCAAAAGCCAGGCGCGATCGGCAATTCCAAATCTCGGTTCTCACCATCACCGCGTTGGTCCTCGGCATCGCCCTGATGTTCGCCTACAACCTTGGCGTTGCCAAGGGCTACGAAGTCGGTCGATATGACCGCTTACCGTTTGGAGGTGGGATCCGATGAAGGAGGGTCTCGCTCAAGGTTCGTCCTGGCGGCAAGCCGAATCACATCGCCGAATGGTGACATTCGCCACAGCTCAGGCGGAGTACCACGAAAAGCGTGCCGAATACTGGCGTCGGATAGTAACCGAATGCGAGGCCGAAGCCGACCGGCTTGAATCGGGCGAGGAGCAGGAGGCCTGATGTACCAGGTCTACATTCCCGACCTGCGCACTTGGGAGCCCGCCGTAGATGCGGCTCCCGTCCAGTTCGAGAACTTCGACCAGTTTAGTTTCTTCGTCGCTCGAAGCTCTTACGGATGGGCTGTCTATGAGACGTCCACGGGGATGCTCGTTCCCGATTCCGAGAGCGACCACAAGCAAACCGCCATCGATCGCGCGAAAGAGTCCCTGGAGCACTGGGGAATCGAAACGACCAAGCAAGCGATCGAAACGGCCCTGACCGAGATGGGGGCGATGAGCGCCTAGCCATCACCTGAAGGAGTTTGTTATGTCCAGCATCCCAACAACAACCGACGGCGTCGTCGTTCGAAAGCAGAACATTTTTGAGATCGGAGAAGAGCTCGAACAGATATTCGACGCATTCGATCACCTTCCCTCTGACGAAGCCGACGAAGAGATTCGCAAGGCTCTTGAAGCCTACTTCGAGAAGGTCGGCGAGGACCTCAACAACAAGATCGACGGCTATTGCGGCCTGATCAAAACGATGGAAGCCCGGGCCAAGATTCGAGCAGAAGAGGCCAAGCGCCTGAAGTCCTTGGCCGAGACCGACGAGAACAACGCCAAGCGACTCAAGAAGCGCCTAAACGACTTCATGTCTGTGACCTCCAACACGAAGATGGAGACCAGGCGATTCAAAGTCTGGGTTCAAAACAACGGTGGGGCAACGCCCATCGAATGGACCGGTGGTGAAGAGCCAGACCCCGAGACGTTGCCTCCGGCCTACGTGATCATCAAGAAAGAGCTTGACCTTGAGGCGATCCGTTCTGACCTCGAAGGCGAAATCCCCCTCGACTTCGCAAAACTCGGTGAGCGCGGCACTCACGTGAGGATCAAATGAAGCACGCGATCCTCCTGTTCCTAATCGGTTGCATCTGTGTCCAGCTTTGTGGAATCGGCATGAGCCTCGACAAGATTTCCAAGCAGTCGCCCGCACCAGTTGCGCCCGCTACTCCTATCGTCGTCCTGATTCCCCAGGACGGGAGAAAGCCCCTGCTTCCCGCCGTGGCGCCTCTTCCTGACCACTACACCGAGGACCTCATCGCTGAACTCAAGGCGGCGGGTCTCTCGGATTCCGACGCTGCGAAGTTCCGCAAGGAGGTGTCTCGATGAGTGCCAAGTACATCGACATCGCCATAATGTGTGGCGCTTGCAAAGCCATCGTCGGGAGCGGGAGAGAGGCGGAAGAAACGATCGCTCAGATGGAGCCCATTGCGAAGGCCGCTGGGCTTCAGTTTCTCCGAATGTGGATGGATCCGAACATCCAGACAGAAGAGTGCTCGTGTCCAGAGCCAAAGCCTGCTCAGAAATTCGCGAACGCAATGTCCTTGAGCGGGATGTTCGAGGTTGAGATTAAACCGAAAGATAAAGGCAAGTGGGAGAAGTTTCAACCTTCATTTTTCACTAAGAGTGAACTCCGGCCAGACGACCCTGAAAAGGCGCGGGAACTTCTGCATCAGAAGATCAAAGAGATCGAAGAACAGACAGGTCTCAAAGGCATTTCCGTTGGGATCATCGAACAAGCAATACCCACAAAGTTCCCTAATCGATCGAAGGTTGACCAAAAGTGCTTGTACGCATTTTCGGTGGACGGATTTGAAGGGTTGTTGTTCCTGGTCCTTAGCTACAAACGAAGCTGGAATGAATGCGAGTTAAGGGTGGTTGAGTCCGAGTACGGGTTTCAGGTTTTCCCTATTGATCCCACACAAGTTGTCGTCTTCAAGAAAAGGGACCTGACGGCCAAGACCATCAAGGAGGAACTTGCTTTCCCCTTGGCCACTCACCTTGTCAAGAGCGCCACGCCCGAGAAGTTCAAAGCCTGGGTTCGAGAGAACGCAGAACTGTACGCGGGAGGCGCAAAGTGAACAACTCCAAAATCGAATGGACGGACGCCACTTGGAACCCCATCGTCGGATGTTCGAAGGTCTCCGAAGGTTGTCGGAACTGCTACGCCATGACGATGGCGGCGAGGATCGCGAACGCTGCCCAAGCTGCATTGCGCCAAGGAAAGGGCTTGACCGATGTCCAGGCCGCTTATCGCAACGTGGTGAAGTGGGAGAACGGCAAAGACCGCGCTGCCGGCGAAAACGACAAGGCGTTGCCGCAGTGGAACAACCTGATCGCGGTCATCGACAGTGTGCTGACTCTTCCGCTTCGATGGAAGTCACCGAGGCGGATTTTCGTGAACTCGATGGCGGATCTGTTCCATGAGTCAGTTCCGTTTGAAGTGATCGACCAGGTTTTCGCGGTGATGGCACTTTGCCCCGAACACTCCTTCCAAATTCTAACAAAGCGTCCGGAGCGGATGGCTGAGTACTTGAACCAAGTCAACGTTGACCAGTTCCGATCCATGGTCTTCGTAAACACCCTTCGCGAGTTCAAAGAGCCCAAGAGCCCGGAACCGTTTCGACGAGCGTCAGAAGCAGTCAAATGGCCACTGCCTAACGTTTGGCTAGGAACGTCGGTCGAGAACCAGGAGCAATTCCTGAAGCGGGTTCGGGCACTGATTCATTGCCCGGCAACGGTTCGCTTCCTGAGCTGTGAGCCACTTGTTGGTGAACTAGTGGTGACGGATCTCTTCCCTGATGACCCAAACCTTGGTTTTGATCCCTTGACGGGACGAATGTGGGGCGGCATCCCAGGGGGAGAGGATTTCTTCGAGAGCTTAAGGATTCATTGGGTGATCTGTGGCGGAGAATCCGGCCACGGCGCAAGACCGATGCAGTTGGAATGGGCAAGATCTCTTCGGGATCAATGCCAAGCGGCTGGCGTCCCCTTCTTCTTCAAGCAATGGGGAGAGCACTCGCCTTACTACGAGAAGGCTGACACCGAAACGGGTCGAATCGTCCTGGCCGAACTTCCACATGGCGAATCCCGCCGAGTAGGCAAGAAGGCTGCCGGTCGACTTCTCGACGGCCGCGAGTGGAATGAGTTTCCGGGGGTGGCCAAGGATGCCTAACCTCGATGGCCCTAAGCCGACTCCGGCGCGGGTGCTAACCCTCGACTTCGATCAAGACTTATACCGATCGATGCTTCGACCGGAGACGCAAGCAGCTCTCGCCGAACGCGACCGCAATCAGATGTCTCCCTTCCGGGGTGACAGCCAGCGGTGCAAGGAGTGCGACGAACCGTTTCGCCCGTGTGACTCGACCGGATCCGACCTAGGTCTTTGCCAGAACTGCTGGGAAGCACTATCGGCCAACGATTTCTGGAAAGAGGTCAAGGACCTTGAGCCAACCGGATATCCCGACGAATACCGGCGCGTGAGTGGAGGCGATCAGTCGTGAACACACCGACCCGGATCGTCTACATCGACCCCGTGACGAAGACGCGGCTATATGCCGCCCCTGGCGGCAAGTGGGTGACCATCGACGGCAACAAGTACTCGCCGGTGGGTCAGCCCCAATCCGAACGAAATTACAAGGAGGTTTCCCATGGTGGAAGTGAACAGCAAGTGGCGCAAGAAATGCTCCCGGCACGATTCGCATATCTACACGGTTGCGGAGGTTTCTGAGATCCGCAACGGCATACGCGTGAAAGCCGAGATGGAACAACACGGCATCCGCTCTCGATGGATTGGTCCGATCGAGGACTTCGAGGCTGAGTTTGAGATGGTTCAGGAGGTGGCACATGCACGCTTCTAATTCCGAACACTACACTTCGTGCCCAATGTTCGCCGAAACGGTCCGTTTGGCACGATGGGCCGAGGGAGACCTGCCGGGTTCTCGGAGGCTGGTGCGATTCTCCATGGAGATTTATTGGCTTCGAGAAAGCGAAACACATTTCGCCTACTATTGGGACGGTCGGATTTTTCGAGAAAGCTCGACGACCAATGACTTCTATGGATTTCTGACATCGCCAACCGTTGAAGTGTATGAGCGGACCGTTAACCTATTCTCGTTAACTGCAACAGATCGGCTTGAATATCGTGCAACAACGATCATTTCAGAATATCCCGTTCAACTAATCAAGGCCGAGCCAGGGAAAAAGTCTCTCGTCAAGACATTCTCCAGTGACATCTTCCTTGGATCAGAAGACGACTATGTGCGGATTGAGAATTACGATTACGACAAAGGGGAACCCGACTGGGTTCCCGGCGACGTACTGCTAAAGCCTCGCACAGTCGACGAAGTAGTAACGTTCTCGTCAAAGCGGTCGGAAGAGGAAAACGACCGATCCCTTAGTGACCTACGGGCGCGATGGATGGAGGTAGTCCGATGAGCCCAAGGGAAGATCTTTCGCAGTACGAGGGCTTCTTAAAGGCCAAGATCAAACTCGACAAGGGTAGCGGCTTCGATGTCGACCCGGCCGAGATGAATCCTAACGTCAAGGACTTTGTCCGAGCAATGGTCGCCTGGGCGCTTCGAGGCGGCCGCCGCGCCTTCTTCGCATCGTTCGGCCTGCACAAGAGCTGCGCTCAGCTCGAAACCATGCGTTTGATCGGGAAGCATCGACCATGCCGGCGGTTAATCGTCCTGCCCTTGGGGGTGCGACAAGAATTCGTTCTCGACGCCCTCGAGTACTTCTCCGGAGACTACGCCGTCTCGGTTCAGTTCATTCAGTCAAGCGAAGAGGTCACGAGTGAAGAGCCGATCTATCTGACGAACTACGAATCAGTTCGAGAAGGAAAGATCGACGTAACCCTCTTTGGAGCAGTGAGCCTCGATGAAGCTGACGTGCTCCGGTCCTTTGGATCGAAGACATTTGGTGAGTTCCTCTTCGGCCCGATGCAACAGATCCCGTTCCGGTTTGTTGCGACGGCCACACCAAGTCCCAACGATCTGCAGGAGCTGATTGCCTATGCTCACTTTCTTGGTGTCATGGATATCTGGGAATCGCGAACCCGGTTCTTTAAGCGCAACTCCGAGAATGCCGATGACTTAACCCTTCACCCACACAAGGTCGAAGAGTTCTGGCTGTGGGTCGCGTCGTGGGCACTGTTTGTCTCTAAGCCGTCGGATCTCGGATTCTCTGATGAAGGCTATGTCCTTCCGGAGCTTGATGTTAGATGGCACGAAGTTCCAACCGACCACACGACCGCGGAGCCGACGAAGCTTGGTCAAGGAAAGCTGCTTAAGGACGATGCCGTCGGAGTAGTTCAAGCATCTCGCGAGAAGCGAATCAGCCTTGAAGCGCGAGTCGCCAAGATGCTCGAACTTCGAGACGAGGATCCGGATGCGCATCGGCTTATCTGGCACGACTTGGAGGACGAACGGCGCGCCATCGAAGCTGCTATTCCGACCGCGGTATCGGTCTACGGTTCTCAGACGGATGAGAAGAAGGAAGCAGCGATCATCGGGTTCCGAAACGGAGAGATCGCAGAGCTCGCGGCCAAGCCGGTCATGCTCGGCGGCGGATGCAACTTCCAGCGCCATTGCTCATGGGAGATATTCCTCGGCATCGGGTTCAAATTCCGCGACTTCATTCAGGCGATTCACCGCCTTCAGCGATTTGGTCAAAAGAACACGGTCCGCGTCGATCTGATCTACTCGGAAGCCGAACGCGGAGTCCGAGAGATCCTGGAAGCGAAGTGGCGCCAACACATCGAGTTGGTTGCGACCATGACCGCGATCGTCAAGCAGTTCGGTCTTTGTGGCATCGCGATGGCGGAATCCCTGACGAGATCGATGGGTACCGAGCGAAAAGAGGCCTCGGGGCAATCCTGGAAGCTGGTCTGCAACGACAGCATTCTTGAGTGCAACGAAATGGAGAGCGACTCGGTTTCGATGATCCTCACATCGATCCCGTTCTCAACTCAATACGAGTACACGCCTTCCTATCACGACCTTGGCCACACGGATGATGAAGCCCACTTCTTTGAGCAGATGGACTTTCTGACGTCCAATCTCCTTCGCATCCTGCAGCCAGGGCGAATCTGCGCTGTCCATGTGAAAGACCGGATCGTGCCAGGGGCAATGACCGGGCTCAAGTATCCAACCGTTTCGCCTTTCCACTGTCACACGCTTCTTCACTTCTTGGAGCACGGCTTCACGTTCCTCGGGATGGTGACGATCAAGACGGATGTCGTTCGAGAGAACAACCAGACCTACCGACTCGGTTGGACAGAGCAATGCAAAGACGGAACCGTCAAGGGCTTCGGAATGCCCGAGTACGTCCTGGTCTTTCGAAAGGCGCCAACGGAAGCAAACAACGGTTACGCCGACAATCCCGTGGTTAAGACCAAGGAGGAGTACTCCCTAGCCAGGTGGCAGATCGACGCCGACGGATTGTGGCGATCGAATGGAAACACGATGATCAGTCACGAGGACTTCCGGGGCCTCAACATGAAATCGGTCTACCGATTGTACGAAGAGCGATCGCTGAATTGCCCTTATGACTTTGGAGCCCATGTTCGCCTGGCTGAGTTTTTGGACAAGGAAGGCATTCTGCCGACCGACTTCTCATTGATTCCCGTCCACTCGGATCACCCGGAAATCTGGACTGACATCACTCGTATGCGGACCCTGAACAGCTTCCAAGCCGCCAAGGGCCGGGAGAAACACATCTGTCCGTTGCAAATCGATATCGTCGATCGATTGATCGAACGGTACACGAATCCGGGCGAAACCGTCTTCGATCCGTTTTGCGGCATCGGAACCGTACCTTGGCGGGCAATCAAGCTCGGTCGCAAAGGCGCCGGCTGCGAACTCAACGCGGGCTATTGGGCCGACAGCGTTTCCTATCTCAAAGCCGCGGAGGCGGAGATGAACGTACCGACGCTTTTCGACTTCCTGGAGCCGGAGACGGCCGGGGCGGTGGCGTGATGATTCACTGCGACGAATGCATCCACCTTCGGTGGCAGGAGAGCCTTTTCCCGCCACTCCCGATGAAGATCATCAAAGGGAAGCGCGGAAAGCCAGACCAGGTCGTCTACGACGCCGAAGCGGCGGAGCTATTCGATACCCCTTACGGCTATTGCAATGCGGGCGTCTCGATTACGTTCCAGATGCCCACGGGAGATCCTTACAGCCTCTGGGGGTATCGCCCGACCCACCGATGCGCGTGCCGCCAGGAATTCAACCAAGACAGTGAGCCTGAATATCGACTCACGGAGGTCGCATGAGCCCCAAACCAAAAATGAAGCTGATCCGGGATCTCATTCCCGAGGATATGCACAAACGCGGGTACCAGCCCGCCCTCGTGATCCTCTCGCCTTCAGGACGCCTGGAATGGCTCCTCGAAAAGCTGGTCGAGGAAGCAGCGGAAACGAAGAGTGATGGCGGGAGCCTCGAAGAGTGCGCCGACGTTTACGAAACGCTCCGCTCGGTCGTGGAAGCGCGGGGAATGAAGATGGAAGACATCATCGCCCGAGCGGACGCGAAAGCGGCCAAGTACGGCCGTTTCGAGAAAGGGCTTCTCTGGACAAACGCGGACGACGACTCGCCCGAGGCGCAGGTCGCGCGGATCTCATACAAGCAGGAGCGTGAAAGCTGATGGTAGGCGTATATCAGACGATCTTCGACTCTAAGCGAGGGAACTGCAATGCCGCCTGTTATGCATCGGTTCTCGAAGTGCCCATTGAGTCGATTCCAGATAATCCGAATGGATCATGGGATGAACGGGTGCAGCTACTCAAGTCGTGGCTTGCAGAGCGAAATCTCTACTCACTCTGCTTGAGAAGCGTGGAAGGAACCCTGCCTGGCTACTCAATCGCTTCTATTAAAAGCCCAAGGTTCCCGGATTCAAATCACGCGGTCGTCTGCCTTGATGGACGTATCGTGTGGGATCCATTTCCAGGTGGACTCGAACACTGCGAGTTTGACTATTCACGCACGTTTGACCACGAAGTGATTCTTCCCGTTGATCCGTCAATCTGTCTACCCGGCAATTACTCAAACAATCCTCCGACACAAGAAGGATGGTTTTGGGAGCGGTGGAACGGGAACGGATCCCACCGAGGAGAATACGGGGAGCCTTATCCCATTCAAGCGAAGCTGTACAGAGGCGAGTTATGCAACTGCAAATATTCGCCGCCACATCCGTTCTCGAACATGACGGGCGAGAGGACCCTCGGTGACTTCCAATGGTGGACTGAGCCCATCAAACCACCGCAGGAGGGTTGCTGATGGAAACCTTATTTGGACCTGCCGTAATCCGCCGTTCTGCAACCATCAGTGAGTGCAAGACCTATCGTTGGACGCTCAAGCGCGAGTGGGACGGAGGAAAGCGAGTCTGCTTCATTGGTCTCAATCCCTCGACGGCTGACTATACGGTCGATGACCCGACGGTCAAACGGTGGATGCATTTCGCCGAGGCTTGGGGCTACGGCGGTTTCGTAGCGGTCAACCTTTACCCCTTCCGATCATCCTCGCCCGCCGATTGCCGGGAGTGGTCTAACTACGAAAACAACGGACCCGATTGGTACGCCCGTGACGCGATGGCTCAAAACCTTGAGGTCGTAGCTAGAGAAGCTGAAGGGGCGGACCTGGTGGTCGCGTGCTGGGGCGCCGGAGTGTGGGATGTCGCGTGGTTGGAGATTGTCCTCGAAAAGATAGACCGCGACATCTACTGCTTCGGAAAGACCAAGTACGGCGATCCAATTCACCCGATGGCCAGAGGCGATCATAGGGTGCCGGACTCGGCACAGCCACAGATTTGGAGTTGGGCACGATGAGAAACTACTTCTTTTGCCGCTTCTTCCAGTCGAGGTACACCCATCGAAGGAACTGGGACAGGCTCATGCCGTTCTCCTCGGCGTCCTTTTCGAGCTGCTCTTTAAATTCCGGATCAAGGCGAAACTCGACTCGCCCTTCCTTCTTAGGCCTCACTGAGGACCGCCTGTACCGCGTGAGGGTTAAGTTTGACGTCCCAATTGATCAGAGCCTCTTCTTGGATGTCCGCGACCATCTGGCGCCGCTCTTCATCGCTGGAGGTTCGAAACAGATCCTTGACGGGCATGACATCGCCACCGGCGAAGAAGTCTCGGACGTCGACGATTTGGGATGCGGTTGGTTCTTTCATTGTACGTACATTGTACGGAATCTTTTAACTAAAAGCAAGGGCTTTTTTATGACAAAGAGGCAATTCAACTCTCTGAGCGTTGGCGACTACATTCGAACATTTGAATCGCTAGATCTTTCCAGGCAACCGAGGACGATCGTCGAGGTTTGTCACGATGACATTGACCCAATATTCGTCCTCGAAGACGGATGGATTGCCCAAGATCCTGAGCTGTGGGAAGTTGTACGATGAGCACCCAACCTCAACTCATTGGCCTCATTGATCGCCCTCGGCCAGAGGTCACCTTCGGTGTTGTCCAGACTCATGAAGACGGATGGCTGATCGACGCGCAACCATTCGTGATGACAAGAGTCCGTAACCTCTTTAGGAACGGGCGATCTGCTTGGAATTGCGGGAAGTTCACGCATAACCCGGTCATCCTTCCGAAGACCCCTGACTCGGGCAAGGATTTGCTTTGGCTTCTCGACCGCCACCCGCTCGACGTTGGCGACGACGTTTGGCATGACCTGACCAGGTATTCGGAGCGGTACGATCGCGCCTTGGCCGCTGCGGCGGTCGGTGACTCGAACCATTCGTTCGATCTCAGCCACGGCGCTTTGCAGATGGCAAAGCCACCTTACTGGTACCAAGCCGGGTACGTGAACCTGGTCAAGACAGTTCGGAGGATTCTCAACGCCGACTGGATCGGAGGTGGAAAGAGCGTCAGCCTAATCGCGACCCTTTGTGAGCCTGATGCGAGGCCTGCCCTCATTGTTTGCCAACCTCACCTTACGCTACAGTTCCGTGAGTTCTTAAACGAGTTTCTTCCGGATGCCACCGTGCAGGTCCTGAAGACTGGCATGAAGAAAGAGATCAAGCCTGTCGATGTAGTGATCGTCGGTTACACAGGCTTGAGACCTTGGCAGGACGTTCTGGTCCCGTATCCTTTCCGCTCGATTTGCTTCGATGAGATACAAGATCTCCGGCATCTCGACACGGAAAAGCGCAGGGTCTCGATAGCGCTCAGCGAAAGGGCTGACTTTGTGACCGGCTACTCAGCCACACCAATCTACAACTACGGAAGCGAGATCTGGTCAATCCTCGACGTTCTCTCGCCTGGCTGCCTCGGCGCCCAGGGCGATTTCAAACGGGAGTGGTGTACGGGCGATCGGGTCAACAGTCCGGCGGCGCTGAACAGCTACCTGAAGTCACGCGGCCTGATGATCCGTCGAACGGCCAAGGACGTGAAAGGATCTGAAACCAAGCCGCAGAAGCAGACCATCACGCTTGAAGGCGACATGCACACCTTGCGGCAAGTGCAAGACGTGGCCAAGGCTCTCGCGATGTCGGTTCTATCGAACCGTGTCGGAGAGTCGGAGAAGTCCGCCCGTGAGCTGGACTGGAAACTCCGGCATGCGACGGGCGTCGCGAAAGCGAAGCCAGCGGCCGAGTTCGTCAAGATGCTCTGCGAATCGGGCGAGAAGGTCCTTCTGTTCGGGTGGCACAGAGAGGTCTACGACATCTGGAAGTATCACCTCAAGAACTTCAACCCAGTTCTATGCACGGGATCCGAGACACCTGCGCAAAAGCAAGCGGCCAAAGACAAGTTCCTGAAGGATGGATCGTGCCAAGTCTTCATTTGCTCCCTTCGCTCAGGTGCAGGGATTGACGGCCTTCAGGATGTCTGTCACCTGGCGGTCTTCGGAGAACTCGACTGGTCTCCCCAGGTGCTAGATCAGTGCATCGGACGGTTACGGCCAGAACTGAACAAAGAAGAGATTCTCGCCTACTTCCTCACGATCGACGATGGAGCCGATCCGTTCATGATCGAACGACTGGGTGATAAGCGTTCCCAAAGCGACGGGATCATTGACGGCAAGGACTCTGAAGGCGAGATCCTAGAAGATGGCCCGCCGGCAGATCGAATTCGGCAAATGGCCGAGGCCTATCTCATGCTGATCGGTGAAGAGATCCCGGTCGCCGAGCCACAGTCGGGGCTTCACGCAGAGGTCGCGTCAGCTCTTCGAAAGATCAAACTTCCCTCGAGCTCTGAACGCGAAATGCAGGAAGCGATCTGGGCCGCGCTACCGGGGCTAGTCCCCGATGCCCTTGTCGAAAGGGAGTATCGAATCGGAGAGCGTGGCCGACTCGATTTCTTGGTCACTAGCGGGAGCGATTCGATCGCCGTTGAATGCAAGATCGATCAAACCGGCCGAGGGTCGGTTTACCGACAAGTCCGCCGGTACATCGAAGAGGCAGACGTCTCCGGCGTCGTGATCCTCGCTCCCTGGAGTGGCGTTTCTAATTTCGTCGTGGAGGATGTCCCGGTCACTGTCGTCGACTGGGCTAAGGCGAAGATCTAATGGCAAGCGTCGCTTACTCTGTGCCCCGGGATGTTCCTCTCCGCCTTTCGCGGATCGAGGACATGACCGGCTGGCCGGAGTCGACGCTTCGAGATGAAATTTTGAAAGGGCGCCTTCGAGGAGACAAGGTGCATGGAAGATGGTGTTGTACGCTAGATGATTACGATGAGTGGGTCCGGGCAGAAAAAGAGCAGGGCAAAGGGAGAGGGGACGTACGAGAAGCTTCCAAGCGGGAAGTATCGATACATCGTAAAGAAGAACCATCAGACCTTGAAGGGTCCGGCGGAGAAGTCAAAAACGCTGGCAAAGGAAGCGTGGAAAACAAAGTTCGCAAATCCTGTCGCAAAAAACCAACCCTCGTTATCCACGTCCGCGAAGACGTGGGCTGAGATCAAGAAAGCCGAATCCAAGAGTCCGGCCACCAAAGAACAGATCGATCTCTTCATCAAGAACAAGGTCGAGGAAGATCCGATCGGTGCGCTCAGACCAGCGGACATCAACGACGAGGATGTCTTGGGATGGCAACTACGGCAGAAGGGCGCAAGCAGCACGAAGCGGAGGAACTTCAGTCGCTTAAAGGCATTGCTGGCATACGTTGGCGTTCAAACCAAAGTGTCGCGGCCACCTGACACCGGCCACGCCAGGCGGCCACTGTCACCGAAGGAGAGAGACGACATTTCCATCCTCATGGCCCAAGCGGACGAACCCACCCGTCGGGCCATCATCATCGCTTTTGGAACGGGCCTGAGCCGCTCGGAAATTTGCGCACTCAAACACGAGGATCGAGATGGGGACGGTCTTTGGATTAGGCGCCGGGCGATTCAGACAAAAGGACGTCTCGATGTTGAGCCGGAGACGAAGACAGCACGCCGGCGAGCGTGGATCCCGATTCCCAAGCACGTCCGCGACATCGTTGGACCGCCAGCGTCCGGCTTCGCCCTCACTGACTCGAAGGATCCCATAACTCCCCATGCTCTTACGAAGCGACTCCGCAAGGCCATGATCGGGACTCAGATCGAAAAGGTGCCGTACGCTGGCCTCCACACGCTGCGGAGAACGTACGGAATGATCTTGCTCGAAAAGGGCGTGGAGGTCGTCACTGCGGCAGAGCTGATGAGACACGATCCGACGATGCTCTTGAAGGAGTACACACGATCAAGAATGGACCTGAAAACAGCCGCTATCAACATGGTCTTCGGAGACGACTCTGAAAGTGAAAGGACCCACCCAGGGACCCACGAAGCCGCAGTTTGAACCTAACAGCCTTACCTTGAGGTGGTAGTGCCCACAAGGCGTGAAGGTTCGAGTCCTTTCCCGCGCACCAATCCCACGTCTGCTGCTTTAGAGTCAAGCTCTAGGTAGACGTGGAGTGATTTTCCGGCCTTTTGCAGTCTTCTTCGGCTTTGTTTGTCGTCAAGTCTGTCGTCACCGGTTGGCTTACCAGAATCAGAAAAAGAATGGCCCCAGCGTATTGCCGGGGCCATTCTTTAATTGGGGGGCTTAGCCCTTGGACGACTCAGGATCATGACCGTGAGAGTCACGAGCCCTGATTTGTCCGTTATCTGTGCGATGAATGAACAACTCAGCTTCTGTGCGCACAGCCGCAGGTCTCCCGATGTTCTGGATCGCTTGTTGTTGTGTCTGGGCGCGTCCAATTACGGTTCCGCCCTGCGTCACTTTGTAACCATCGCTTCGGTTTCCCGAAACATGCACGTCTTTTCCTTTTGCCAAGGTTATTCTCCTTGCTGGCACAATGAATCAGGCTTGGTGCCAGGTTCTGATTACAGCCTGATTATTAGCTGGTCGAGTGGGCGATTGATCGAATCAACCGCCCAAGCCTCAGAGCCAGATACGTATTACCCATGCCTACAGAGGCATCCGGCTCCTTAGCTACTCGTTTACGTCCACCCAGATGGCGAACGCCTTCTTACCATACTGCCAGGCATAAATCTTCTCTTTCGTTCCAGGGTGGATATACCACGCCCGAAAGATGAGCTTCTTCTGCTTGGGTTCCGGCTCTTCAGACTTTCTTTCCATTACTGGCCCCCTAAGGAGTAGTAGGACGGGGCAGCTTACAAAGAGCTAGCTACGCTGCCATTGTCAAAGATGGCCGAACGTGGTACTATTAACTTGTCTAAGGTAAATAGCAGCTAGCCGTTTCGGCCAATAGCGAGGGCTTGCATGGCTTCCCTCGCTAAGCTGTTCCAGGGGGCTCCCCTTCGAGGCTTTAGTTAAGCTACCTCGATATTTGGCCCTCCAAGAAACTCTCCACGGGTTCAAGATAGGATCGCATCTGACTGTACGGAATCCACTTGTCCCGCTGTAACCTCCCAGTGATGATTCCGGGATGTCGGCGGATTCTTCGGGCGAATTCCCGAACCATTGCAGGGGTAAAGAATCCATCAGCTTGGTCAATAAACTGTCGATAGGCTGAGGAAGGTATCAAAGCTCCTTGAGCAAATCGGTCGGCTTCGATTTCCTCTCGGTTGGCGAAGTCAGAATCGAGCGCGTCAAGTCGCGAGCCGCTGTGACCATGGACTAAGTGACCACACTCGTGCAGAAGGGTGAACCAGAACCAATCCACTCGGTTGAAGCGGAGAGTTAGGGCGATGATTGGTCCATGGTTGTCCCGAATTAGCGCCCCATCGAGTTTGGTCCCTGGTATCTGCGGCAAGTAAACGACCCGTATGCCTAGGTCTCTTAGAATGGACTTAACATGACTGACCCCGTTGGCTTCCGCAAGAAGCGGTTCTATCGCCTGGAGGAGACCCTCTATGTTCAAAGGTCCGAGACCTTCCTGGTTGGAAGCAATGTGTTCCACCTGCCTCACCCAAATATCGCTGGCGATTGTGTGGGACTCCGTTTGGAACTTCGCTCGGAAGCTGACCTCAAAACTGCGGGGTACGTAATCCAAGAGTGACTCGACTCCCAATAGATTAGCAAGGGACTCTTCCCGCTCCGCAGCTGTCTTCCCTTCAATCCAGCCCAGTTTCGCAGCTTCACGGAGCGGAAACCGATTTGCTAAGTCTCGTCTGCGCCGCACTTCGTCCCCAATAGATTGGGCACTCCTTATCTGCGCCAGCCGGTAAGCCGTTTCTGCCCGCAGGAGTTCTTCCGCAGTTATTGGCAGGGCAGCCTCAAGAAGCACGGCGGTATCGGGGGTTACGGGTCGAACCCCCCTAATGATATCGCTTACAACTTGTGTCGGCTTCCCCATCACCATTGCCAAATCCGCCTGTGACCAACCTTCCTTCGCTAACAGGTTCTGAATGATCTGCCCGGGTCTTTCCACCATATAGCCGCTCCATCTTACCTGATGCGTTTTCCCAAAGGGGAACTCTGCGAAGTACACGATTTTTGTTTACTTCGACTATTGGACGTACCAGGGTGAGAGTTAGATGCTCATCGTCAGTTTTTTTTCTGATGTGGGCCTATTTTATATCTACACTGCACCATCTCTGCGAACGCTCCTGATCCAAGTGCACATTGCCCCCTATGCAAGACGAACAAGATGTGGCGATCTGCCGAGTGGGAAATCTCTGGATCATTCTCCCAATCAATTTTGAGGATCGTGCCAGGAGGGATACAACTAGCGGCATGTCCCCTCCCTCGAACACAGGGCAGACCATAGTGTTGAGTGCATGTAGTCGAAATACCTCGGTGCTTACCCCCAAAGGCTGCACGGATTTGTTTTCATGCGCGTGAGAAAAAGCACTTCATTGTCGCAATCGTTGTTCCCGCAGGAAACGAGTGCTAAAAGGTCAGTGGCAAAGTCTCGGGATTGGAAAGAAGTCCCGTTTGGTCAGCCCCTTCCTGGTCAAAGCCAACCGCCCACTCGCCTCATTTGGACTCGCTAGTGCTTCTTAGTGGCAGACTGAGCATTCCGGCCGGGAAGTCATCGCGTAGAAAACGAACAGTGGGTTTCAGTCCTCTCCAGCGTACCATTCCTTTCTTTGGTTGAACTGACCCTGCAGTTTTTGCCTTGAGTCAAAGGGATTCTCCAAGGTGTCCACAAACCTTTCCCACTTCAAATCGAAGGCATGAGAAGCTCCGTTTTCATCCCCCTTCACATAAAAAGGCAGTGAGTCGCGATTCCTATGGAGTACCAAAAGCGGTAATCATCGCGTCGAATAGGTGGTAGGCCTCACAAATGACAACCACAAAGCAGGTCAGGAAGATAAGATCAGCCCCATGGGCTATTGTCCTCCTCCTGACCGTGGGTTGTGGGCACATGACTTCGGTGCCGCTCGTAAGTTCTATCGGAGACAAGACTGGATCGAGCGATCAATCAAAGCCTGAAGTCGAGGCAATCACGAAAGATCACAAAAAGTCTAAGCTGGTATCTCCCGCCGGAGCCGCCTATGCCGCAAGAGGGCGCGAGCTATTGAAAAAGGGCGATAAAAAGGGCTACGTAAGGAGTCTCTTGGTCTCTTACTCTATCGACAAGAATGATAAGTTCGTTCCTCTAGAGCTAGCTCAGTTCTACTATTTTGCCAGAGATTACAAGAGTGCGTTGCCCTTTTATCGGGATGTGACTCAATCGAATCCTAAGATCAACTCGTCCATGGAAAGCGACCCAAGATGCCTGGCGCCTTATGGTGAGTGGGAACTTCTGTTTGGCGATAAAGAAGCCGGTGTGGATGCTATTCACAGAGCCCAAGCTGCTTACAACATTCGCTATCCGAAACTCGGTGGTATCGAAGCACGCTTTGGCAATACCGTCAGAGAGTTGCGCGCTCAATCTCATTATCTCGTCGGACGGATTCTTCAAAGTGGTGGACAAGTTGATCGTGCGAGGAGTGAGCTTCTTGAATCCGTCACCTTGGCCCCAAACAACCAGGAAGTTAAGCTTATTCTTGCCACAGACCTGGACAGGACTCTTCCCTATCGTTCGGAAGAAGCCCTTAAGCTCTACAAGACCATAGCGAATTCGAAGAACAGAGAGATCGCGAAGGAGGCGGAAATAGCCGAAAAGCGGCTGGAACGATACAAGAAGATTCACGGATCGTTTGATCCCATCGATCCAAAGACCGGCAAGAAAATGATTTGGAATCCTGAAACCCATCGCTATGAGGTGGCAGCCGGTTAACGTCATGGGTGCACAGCGATTCCGATGATCAAGGAGGGCTGTGCACGCGTTACAAACTCGCCTTACTCTCGGTCCAGCACAAACGAGGCTCCAGACATCTTCTCCGCAGCCAGAATCGGAAAATAAACAAATAGAATTTCCCTCCGTCGCACAGAGAAAACGTCGGCAACCAATTTTCTACTGATTGAGATCCACGACTCAAAAACCCAAGTGTTCCTAAATTCAAGGCCATCCGTCATGTGCACGTGTTGGCGGTAGGGCCGGGGCATTTCTGCCACTACCCCACCGCCAAAGTGGACCCCCTAGTCTTGCCGACCAAGCGTGAAGGTCGTTTCGATACTTCCGCTCGTCAGCGCTCCCTTGAGCTTATTCCCGCCATTGGAGAACTTAAGCTCCCCGGTGAATTGCACCGCAGAAGAGCCTTCGTACTCAAATGTGCCGGAGACCTTGCCATTCGACTGAACCTGCCCGGCGATTACCCCATTGAGATCATTGGTATCGTCGCGAATCGTCCCGTCGATCACACCCGACTCGTCAATGCGGATGAAGCTGCTGCCTTCGCTGTCGTCGCTGGCGGTCCAGAGTCCCTCATATAAGCCTGCGAACCGACTGATGAGAGAGGTGTCTCCGCCACCGCCACCGCTACCACCACATCCCACGACCAAGAGCGAAATCAGAATCAAGAACAGTTGCCTTTTTCTCATGCTAGATCGACCGTTTCGGGATCGATCCAGATCGCCAATTATCGTTGGGTGCGCCCCAACCAGAGTTAGGACTTTCCCCCACTGCGGTAGGCATTTCCGTAGGCCTCAATAAATGCGTGCGCACGCATATGATATGATTGATGCATAAACGGTAATGAGTGAACTAAGAACCCTCTTCGACTTAATCGGCGTGCTCGCTCGCAAGAGGTATCAAACGGCCGACCGTCTCTTTGCCACCTTGGGGCTGAACCATACCGAGGCCCGCCTGCTCACCCTCTTGAATGCAGAGGCCAATGCCGTGAGTCAGGATGTGCTCTCTCAAAAGGTGTATGTGGATCGGAGCAACGTGGGGCGAGCTTTGGATCGGCTCGCCCGAGAGAACTATCTCGTCAAGCGCAAAGACCCCTCCGATAAGAGGGCAAATCTAGTCTTAATCACCGACAAGGGACGGACCACGGCCCAGGAAATCCGAAGGTTGGGAGATGAAATGGCGACGACCTTCTTTGGGGATCTTACCGAGGATGAGGCGGGGCAGATTGTCCGCATGCTGCGACAATCAGAAACCAAGGGGGACCCGATCCATGACGAGAACCTCTAATCTATCAGCGACTCCCGCGCTGGTTGGGCTTTCGCTCGCCATGCTGATGTCATCGCTCGATACCAGCATCGCGAATGCGAGTCTTCCAACCTTGGCGCAGACGTTTAAGGCATCTTTCCAAGCCGTTCAATGGATCGTCTTGGCCTACCTGTTGACCGTGACGACGCTCATTGTGAGCGTCGGGCGTTTGGGAGACGTTCTTGGGCGGAAGCGGTTGCTGATTTTAGGAACCGCCATCTTCACCTTTGCGTCCGCCCTCTGCGGACTTTCCCCCTCGCTCGGGGTTCTCATCCTCGCTCGGGCAGGACAAGGTCTGGGAGCCGCCATGATGATGTCGATGACGCTGGCGGTGGTTGGCGAGACGGTGCCAAAGGAAAAGACCGGAGCCGCCATGGGGTTGCTTGGCGTCATGTCCGCCGTCGGAACGGCCCTGGGCCCTTCTTTGGGTGGAATTCTCACGTCTTACCTCGGCTGGCGAACTCTCTTTCTCGTGAATCTGCCCATCGGTGTGGCTGCTCTTGTGCTTATTGCTCAAAACGTTCCCATGGACCAAGGAGCAAGCCCCGCTAAAAGGATGGGGTTCGACGGATTGGGCACGACCCTGCTCGGCATTACCCTGGCTGCCTACGCGTTGGCCATGACCTGGGGTAGGGGGCAGTTTGGACCCCTCAACATGGCTCTTCTGTTGGCCACGTCGGTTGGGTTGGTTTTGTTCCTTCTGGTTCAGAGACGCGTTAAGTCGCCTCTGATCCATCTGAATACATTCCGCGAACCCATACTCCGGGGCGGTCTCCTTGGTAGCTTGCTCGTTTCCACGGTCTTGATGTCCACGTTAGTCGTTGGCCCCTTTTATCTCTCCAGGGCGCTTCACCTGAATGCCGCTCAAGTGGGTTTTGCTCTTTCGGTTGGGCCAGTTGTGGTTGCCCTCTCAGGAATTCCCGCGGGGCGTATGAGTGATCGTTGGGGGGCTCAGCGGCTTGTCTTCTTTGGCCTCTTCGGTGTCGCCATCGGTTCTCTGCTGATGGTTCTCTTACCGACGGAGACCGGAATTCTTGGGTATCTCCTCGCCATTGTTGTGATGACCAGCGGATACTCCGCTTTCCAAACCGCCAACAACGCCATGGTCATAGGAGGCATTGAGCTGGAGCGGCGAGGAGTGATCTCTGGCATGTTGAACCTGAGCCGGAATTTGGGACTCATCACCGGAACCTCCGTCATGGGAGCCATCTTTTCAATCACCAGCGCTTCCGATTCACCCCTTACTTCACCCGGCCAACTGAGTTTCGGTCTGCGCATGACGTTTGCCGTGGGGTTTGTTTTGATGGTCATCGCCATCGGCGCCGCTTTCCTTGGTCATCGGGCCACCAAGCGGAAGGCTCCCCTCCGCTTTTCAATGTTCGACGAACATAGAACAAGTGTGCAATAATGAGATCAATGGAGATGGATCGTTCCGACTTCTGCGACGGCGCACTTCCTCATCCCGAGGTGGAAGAATTGACGCTGACTCATGTGCTTCACGCCCTCAGCGACCCCGTTCGCCTCAGCGTTGTCGCCCAGCTTAAGGGTGAGCGCGGTCCAGAAATCCCCTGTGGCACCTTCGACTATAACGTCGCCAAATCGACCTTCTCCCATCACATCAAGGTATTGAGAGAGGCGGGCGTACTTCGCGTGCGGCAAGAGGGAACGCGAAGCATGACTTCGCTCCGAGAAGCGGATCTGGAATCTCGATTCCCAGGCCTTCTTGCTGCCATCATGCAAAACGTCTAACCGGGCGAATCGTCCGAGCGGACCGAGAGAATTCTCACCGGCAATTCAGAGCCATGGGCGGGCGCATATCCATGGGCCTCCGCGCTCCAAAAGGTCGCGCATTCTCCCACTTCCAGTCGAGTCTCTTGCTCCCCTACCGACAAAAGGAGTGAGCCGGAAAGCACGTAAACCATCTCTTCTCCCGGGTGGCTCCGTTTCTCGCTCGCCTCATAGATCTCCAGAAGCGCGGGCAGGAGTCGCCCGTTCTCCAACCGCGCCCGAATCATCATGAGCGGCACCTTCGCCGCTTGATGGCGCTCCTCTAAGGAAAGATCTCCCAAAGGGCCTGCACCGAAGTCGGTCATGTCGAACCACTGATCGTCTTCTCGGCGATGCACGGCGATCGACTGCCCAATCGATTCCTCGGGATTGGTCAGCCCCGCCAGGTGCAAGCCCATCGCCGCGCAAACCTTGACGATGGTGCCAAAGTGCCCCGGCTCGCCCTTTTCGAGTCGAACGATGGAGTTCTTACTTAGTCCGGCCAATGCCGCCAAGTCGCGAATGGAGCGGTTCTGTCGTAATCGCGCCCGCCGCAGCCGTTGCCCTAAAACCGAGGGTGGCAACGCCCGAACCGCTTGTTCCAACGCCTTTTCCGCGGAAGCGGATCGCTTTTCCATGCCGCTCGGAAGTTACCCGGAGCTAGCTCTTCACCGGAACGAATCGACCATTCGGCAATTCTCGCAAGCGAACGATTTCGGTGTTGGCAACCCGTACCTTGCCCACTGGCTTCTTGCCTTCCAACATCTCCAGCATTCGAGATCCCTGCAACCCGTGGCCGACCATCAGAATCGTCTTCCCGCTATTGGAATAATCTTTCATCGCCAACTTGTAGGCCAGAGCAACCTGTCGCATCCCATCGTTGTAGGTGGGAGCATCGATGTAGCGGTCGCCGCCATTCCGCAATCGGTAGTACGGAGCAAGCCAGCTGGGCGGATCGATCTTCGAGCCGAATCGAACCTGAGGCAAGGCAGGCTTCCTCCGGGCCACACCCACTTGGTGACAAACCTCATAGAGTTCGGGCCAAATGGTCGCCGTCTGCCGCGTCTGACTCAAATAAGGGGCCAAAGTCTTCAACGCGCGGTCGGAAGGGCTGACGACGATGGCGTCAAAGTGCATCTGCTTCAACCGCTGCGTGAGCTTGGAGACCTGTTTCTCTCCCAGTTGGGAGAACGAATTTAGGGTCTTCGTGTTATACCGACCGGTTGCGTTCGCCACCGTTTCGGCGTGCCGAACGAACACGATCTCCGTGGGCCTTGGCGCCATGGCCAAGAGAGCGAGGAGCAATGGCATACGAGAAAGAATTTACCGCCTAGGCTGCGTCGTTGTACGTGTCTCTGAGTCGTTCGGGCAAGGGTCGACCGGTAAACGGATCTTCCAAAGCCGCTTTTCTCACATCCAGAAATCGAACCACAAGACGAGCCACCGAAGACATGATTTCCAATTCCCGGTACCCAATGCGGCGAGGGTGGAAGTCCAGGGCGCAGATCGTCCCGAGCGCCAGACCCGAGTGCGTCATCAGAGGAATCCCCGCATAAAAGCGCAAATGCGGCTCACCCGCCACGTAGGGATTACTTTGGAATCGTTCGTCGCGGCTGGCGTCTTCGACCACAAAGGGTGTGGATTGCATAATCGCAAAGGTGCAGATGGAGACCCCGCGCGATGTCTCCGCCTGATCCCAACCCACTTTCGCCTTGAACCACTGCCGGTCCGCGTCCAAGAAGGAAAGGACAACAATGGGGACATCCAAGATTCGTTGAATCATCTGGACGACCTCGTCGTAGCAACTTTCAGGCTGCGTATCGAGAATTTGATAGGATCGGAGAACCGCGAGCCTTTCTTCCTCATTTGAAGGAATGGGAAAGCCTCGTTCCACCCCAGGCGCCTCGCTCATATTTGATTATCTCGGTCACTTACGTAGCCGATTCGGGCGATTTGCCGAATTCAGATCGAATTCCCGCAATTTCCCCCTACGGTATTTCAACGGGGCCGGAGACTTCCATGTAAACCGTGGGCATGGTGATAAGCAAGCCAGAATCGCCCTGCTCGTTGCGTAAGTCCTGATCCTCTCCTGGGCGCAGTTCGAACCGGAGCGAAACTTTCGGCCCCGAGCGGAGATCAAGTGGAATGGCATGAACGGTGAGGATGCCCGAGGTGATGGACGTCTGGAATCCTGGATGAAAAACCGAGTGATGCATCGCCCCGTCCGCCGTGTTTGCCGCCGGATCGACAGAACAGACCTGACGAAGCTCGTTCATGAGAACCAATTTTGGCTGAAGCCCAATCTTAGCGAGCGGAATTTTGTATGCCCACCCCTTGCGAAGATTCGCGAAGAGCTCACTCCTCATCTTGGGGGACAGCTTATCGAAGAACCGAATAAAGGGATAAGCCCGGGCAGCCCATGGGTCTCCAAATGCAGGAGAAATTCGCGCGAACTGAGCGTTTTGAGACGGTGTCACTTCACGACAATAGGCTTGGAGCGCCGCCAGTGGCGTGATTCCATCTTCCGCGGACCTCTTCAGTTCGAGAACCGGCTTTAGGTCCAGAGGGTACTTCTCGTCTAAGAAGGCCCACTCGTCCCTAACCAACCAGACTCCCCTGTCCTCTTCCACAGTCCAAGCGGGAACTTGCTTTCCGTTATCTGGTTTACCCTCCGAAATCCAAGCCGCGAGGGATGCAGCCGTGGTGGGACGCACCCAGGCGTCGCGAATCGGCTGCACCTGGGCCACCACTTCACTCTGCGTAGACTCAGCGAATCTCACCCATCCTTCGGCCAAGGACCGACTGACGGAGGTCGGGAGGGGGCGCTTCCACCGCGCGTTCTGAAGCGTTTGGGTCGTACGGGTCATGCGAGACCCGATTTCTTCCGCCACTTCTGCCGATGTTTCGATCCTCTTCAAGAAGGAGACATCCATGGGGAGCCGCAGGGCGCGTACCGATGAAGCGTCATACCACCGATCTCCTGCCCCCGTGACGGAGAGAGTATTGACCACCACAAAATTGCCATCCTTTCCCCCCGAGACCGTTCCCTTCAAATTCAATCCCGTGAGAACCTCTTCTTTCGACTGTCCAAACCGAAACACCGGCGGGACGGAAGGATCCTCCAGCACGGAAAATTCATACTTCATCGCACCTTCGACTGGATCGAAGCGTAACCGGTGCGCTACGTTGATGTTGCGCGCCTTCTCGTCCAACCTCCGTTGCTTTTCTTGGACGGT